>JAESFK010000090.1_pt1 | contig 85458 bp, 92 predicted proteins | sample 9269391 | NCBI WGS metagenome assembly JAESFK01 (sample SAMN14506231, study PRJNA617097) | algae metagenome | isolation source: Drouetiella hepatica UHER 2000/2452 and co-occurring heterotrophs from... | place: Slovakia: Slovak Paradise National Park, Hrabusice, Kosice Region | collected 2000-01-01
CCTCGAGAATCTCGGGATCGACCTCGTCGAGGCTGCCGAGCTTGGGTTTCGGCTTCGGCGCCGCGTAATAATAGGCGTCCTGATAATCGATCGGCGGCACGTTGAGCTTTGCCCAGTCGGGCGTTTCCATCGTCTGCCAGTGGCGAAACGCCTTCAGCCGCCAGTCGAGCATCCATTCCGGCTCGTTCTTCTTTGCTGAAATAAAGCGGACCGTATCCTCGGTCAGCCCCTTGGGCGCGAAGTCGGTTTCGATGTCGGCCGACCAGCCATGCTCATAATCGGCGACTTTCGCGGCGGCGTCGTGCGCTGCCTGATCTTTGACGGGGAGTTCGGTGTTATCGGTCATATCTATCTCGTCGCCCCCGCGAAGGCGGGGGCCGTTGTCGTTTGCGCGTGACCTCCAGCGGCCCCCGTCTTCACGGGGGCGACGGATAAGGTCGCCAAACTAATCTCGGCCAACGCGCCGCGCACCGCGCCGTTCACGACGCCCCAATGCGGCTGCACCTTGCAGCTACCCTCGAGCGAGCAATCATGGCGCCCCTCGGCAACGCAGCTGGTTAGCGCGATCGGCCCTTCGACCGCCTCGATGATGTCGGCAACGCTGATCGCCGCCGCGGGCCGTGCCAAGCGGACGCCGCCGCCGCTGCCGCGCGACGCGACGAGCAGTCCGGCGCGGGCGAGGCCGCTCACCAGTTTCTGCGCGGTCGGTCCCGGGATTCCCGTCTGCTCGGCGAGCAGCGCGGCGTGGAGCGGCACCGACCCGCACTGGCGGGCGGCGGCGCTCATCAGCACCACGGCGTAATCGGCAAGGTTGGATAGGCGCATCGTTTCTCCGTTCGCAATTTGCGAACGATTCTTAACTGGAGTAAATCACTCCACTTATATAGGCCAAGCCTTTGCGCGGTGCAACCAAGCGGCACTTCCGGGGCGCCAAGAAAAAAAAGGCACCCATCTGGCCGGGGCCAAATGAGTGCCGAGATGAAGGTCTCAGTCCTCGTCAGAGGATGAACTCTTCTGGGTCGCAAGGGGGGGTTATGCCGACGCGATGATTCGCGATTGGACGGAAACGCCAAAAACGGCCTAGATCAGATTTTGATGGTTAAGGCGGCGTCGGGCCAGGATCGCTTCCGATCTAATGGTCATTGCGAGCGCAGCGAAGCAATCCAGAGCAGTTTACGCACACTCTGGATTGCTTCGCTGCGCTCGCAATGACGATGGTACTGCGTTTTATGTTTCCGACACCAGCGGGCTGACCTTGCCGGCAAGCTGCTTGCGCCCCTTGGTCGTCGCCTCGGTGTAATAGGTCGGCTTGCTGAGCTGCCCCGGGGTCGCGCCCGCGAAGCGCTTGATCTCGCGGATCAAATGCGACTGATCGTAAAACGCATCGCCAAGCTGCGCCGAATCGAGCCCTTCGCCGCGCGCCAGCGCCGACGCGGCGCGAACCGCGCGATATTTGCGTGCCAGCATCCGCGGTGACAGCCCGTAATAATGTTTGGTCATCCGCTCGACCGACCGGATCGACATGCCGGTGGCATCGACCAGGTCGGGAACCTGCGGCGAGGGCGATGCGGTCAGCCACTCGTCGACGATGCGGATAAACCACAAGGGAGGCGCTTCGCCGCGGGTCAGCACTTCGCGCGCAAAATTATTGCCAATGACCAACTTGGCCTCGGCATCGGCGGCGTTTTCCAGTGCCGTCGCCACCTCCTCGATCCACGGTCCGAACAGATCGGCGGCGTCGATCGCGCGGTCGGTCAGCTTTTCGGCGTCGTCGCCCATCAGCGTCGCCCACCCCGCGGGCAGCAGGCCGAAGCCGAACAATTGCGCCGGGCAATTGCTGATCGCGCGCACCCTCCCGCTCGTCGGGCCGATGATGATCGCGCGCGACACCGACGTCCGGTGGCCGTCGGCAAAGACGTATTCGCCATCGGCATTGGTGACGAAGCGGAACTGCGGCCGGTCGGCGCGCTCATACTCGTCGAATTTCGGCATGTTGAGCCGCGCGAAATAGAAGCTCGACACCATGTCCGCCAGATCAGGATCGGGCGGGAAATAGTGCAATTCGAACGGCGCGACGCCGTCCACGCCTTCGGGTGAGGATGATGCTTCTGACATGACGAACCCAGACCGTGGCAGCCTTTCCCCAGGCCACCTTGTTATCTGAAACAAATCATTTGCGTTTCATCCCTGCGCGTCAAGCGCGAAGTTTGTTTCTTTATTAGCTTTTTTGGCTTGCGATCCACGCTTCGACGCGCCGTTCGAGGATGTCGAGCGGCACCGGACCCGATTCGAGAACAACGTCGTGAAAGGCGCGATAATCGAAACTGGCGCCCATCGCGGCCTGCGCGCGACCGCGTAATTCCATGATCTTCAGCTTGCCGATCAGGTACGCCGTCGCCTGTCCGGGATAGACAATATAGCGCTCGATCGCCTTTTCGATGTCGCCATCGGGATTGGGCGTATTGTCCTTGAGATATTTGATTGCCTGTTCGCGGCTCCACCGCTTGTCGTGGATGCCGGTGTCGACGACGAGGCGGCAGGCGCGCCACAGCTCCATGCCGAGCCGCCCGAAATCGCTGTAGGGATCGGTATAAAAGCCCATGTCCTTGGCCAGTTCCTCGGTATAGAGGCCCCAGCCTTCGGTGTAGGCGGTGAAACCGCCAAAGCGGCGGAAGGGCGGCAGGCCGGTGAGTTCGGTCTGCACCGCGCGCTGGAGGTGATGGCCCGGGACGCCCTCATGGTATGCCAGCGCCTCCAGTTCGGTCTTCGACATGTCCCGCAGGTCGTACAGGTTCACATAATAGGTACCCGGCCGCGATCCGTCGGGCGAGGGCGACTGGTAAAAGGCCTTGCCCGCCGATTTCTCGCGGAATGCCTCGACCGCCTTCACCTGCAACGCCGCCTTGGGCAGTGTGTTGAAAAAGGCGGGTAGCCGCGCCTCCATTGCCTTTACCTTGGTGTCGACGTCGGCGAGATAGGCTTCGCGGGTCGTGTAATAATATTGTGGGCTGGTGCGCAGATGCGCGAAAAACTGCTGCAACGTTCCCTTGAACCCGACCTTGGCCATGATCGTCTTCATCTCGCCGTGGATGCGCGCGACTTCGGACAGGCCAAGGTCGTGGATCTGCGTCGCGGTCATGTCGGTCGTCGTATAGTTGGACAGCAGCGCCTCATAATAGGCTTTGCCGTCGGGCAGCCGCCACACGCCGTCCTGCGTCGGCGCGCTCGCCTGCTGGCGCTTCATTTCGGCGAGCAGGCGGCCATAGGCGGGACCGGCGCTCTCGGCCCAAGCGGCTTTCGCCGCGTCGGTCAGCCGCGTCTTTTCGGCGGCGTCGAGGTCGAGTTTGGCGACCTTGGCGGCCAGATCCTCGACGACCGCATTGTTCGGCGCTTGCAGATTGCCAATGTCCGAAATCAGATAGGCATAGACCCATTTGGGCGGCTGAACGCCGTTGGCGGCGCGTGTTACCGACTGCGCGGTCAGCGCGTCGAGCACCGGACCAAGCCCGCGGATCCGCGCGATATAGGCCTCGGCCTCGGCAGCATTTGCGACGCGGTGGATGTTGATCAGGAAGGCCGGGAGCTGGCTTTGCGGGCCGTTCATCTGGTCAAAGACATAGCCGCGATCACGGAACGGGAACAGACGCTCGGCACGCGCAGCCTGCGCGTTGAACAGCTCGAACGACAGCGCCTCGTCAGTGGACATAGCGGCGGGATCGAAGCTGCCGCGCATCGCCTCGGCGGTCGCCTGCTGCAATTTGTGGCTGGCGACCGCGGCCTCGTCGCTGACATCGTTCCAGCGGCCATAGTCGCCATCGCGGATCCCGCGATACGCCTTGCCCTGCGGGCTGAGCGACAGCTGCGCGGCGTCATAATTGTCGAAGAATTGCGCGAGGTTCGCTCCCGCAGGCACCGCGTCGGGCGCGGGCGTCGATGCCGCAGTGGCCGGAGCCTCCTGCACCGCTGCGGGCGCGCAGCCCGCGACGGTGAGCAGCGCGAGGCCGGTGGACAGACGAGCGATGAGGCGAAGCTGCGACACGATTTTCTCCCGGTTTTTCCGATGGCTTTTTTGGCGATGCCCATAGGTTGTGCCGGGGCTTGCCATAGGCGCGCAGGACGCGCAATGGCGGGCGATGTCGCTCTTTGCCTCTGCCGCCGATGCCGCCTATGCGCTGGTCCGCCCGATCGTCCACGCCACCGATGGTGAGGCGGCGCACAATCTGACCCTCAGCGCGCTCCAGCCGCTGCCGCGCGCCCGGCACGCGCTGACCAGCCCGGTGCTGGCGACCGAATTGGCGGGCCTCCATTTCCCCAATCCGGTCGGCCTTGCGCCCGGTTTCGACAAGGACGCGCGCGTCGCGCACGCGATGCCGCATTTCGGTTTCGGCTTCGTCGAGGTTGGCACTCTGACCCCGCTGCCGCAGGACGGCAACCCGCGCCCGCGGCTGTTCCGGCTGGTCGAGGATGGCGCGGTGATCAACCGCATGGGGTTCAACAACGGCGGACAGGCAAAAGCGGCCGAGCGGATCATGTGCCTGCGGCGCCACGGGCTGCCGGTGCCGCTCGGGATCAATATCGGCGCCAACAAGGACAGCGCCGATCGCATCGCCGATTATGCGAAGGGGGCCGCGGCGATGGCGCCGCTTGCGGACTATCTGACTGTCAATATCAGCTCGCCGAACACGCCGGGACTGCGCGCCTTGCAGGACAAGGGCGCGCTCGAGGCGCTCCTCGACGGCGTCGCCGCGGCGCAGCCCGCGGGAGCAGCCAAACCGGTGTTTCTGAAGATCGCGCCCGACCTGGAACCCGCCGACATCGATGACATCGTTGCAGTGGCGATCGACAAGGGTCTGGCGGCGGTGATCGTGTCGAACACGACCATTACGCGCCCGGCGCTTACTTCGCGTCACGCCGATGAGGCCGGAGGACTGTCGGGCGCGCCGCTCGCCGATCTGGCGCTCCAGCGCGTTCGCGATTTCCACGTCGCGAGCGGGGGCAAAGTGCCGCTGGTCGCCGCGGGCGGTATCGCCTCGGCTGAGCAGGCGTGGGAACGTATCCGCGCCGGGGCCAGCTTGGTGCAGCTATATTCGGCGATGGTTTATGCCGGCCCGGGCCTTGCCGCGCGCATCGCATATGGACTCGAAAAGTTGGCGGTGCGCGATGGGTTCGCGCGGGTGAGCGACGCGGTGGGTGTAGGCGAATAAATCCTCCCTGCGGCGAAGCCGTGGGGAAGGGGACCGTTCGCGCAGCGAATGGTGGAGGCGCGGCGACGGTCGCGCCAAAGCCCCTCCGTCAGCGCTTCGCGCTGCCACCTCCCCATGGCTTCGCCACAGGGAGGATCGGTTAGGCTTGCACTCCCCCCGACCCCGCGCCAAAGTCGCCGCCATGTTGAAAAGATTCCTGCCGCTCGCCGCGGTCTTCACCCTGACCCTTCCGTCATCCGCGCTCGCACAGGGCGTCACCTCGTCCGCCGACTCGCGCGCGACCGAAGCTGGGCGCCAGATTTTGCACCAAGGCGGCACCGCTGCCGACGCCGCGGTCGCGATGGTCGCGGTGCTGACATTGGTCGAACCACAATCGAGCGGTATCGGGGGCGGCGGCCTCATGCTGCACCATGATGCCAAGGACGGCAGCATATCGACGATCGATGGCCGCGAAATGGCGCCCGCGTCGGCCAAGCCCGATCGGTTCCTCGGCGCCGACGGCAAGCCGCGCGGCTATTCGGATGCGATCCCGGGCGGCCTGTCGGTGGGCATTCCCGGCAACATGCGGCTGATGGAAATGGCGCACAAGAAATGGGGCAAGCTCGAATGGGCGGCGCTGTTTCAGCCCGCGATCAGACTGGCCGAAGAGGGTTTTGAAGTCACCCCGGTGCTGCACAATTGGATGACGCGCTTCGAATCCTTGTGGAAGGATTTCCCCGAAGCGCGCGCGATCTATTATGTCGATGGCAAGCCCGCGCCGGTCGGGACGCGGATCCGCAATCCGGCCTATGCCGCGCTGCTGCGCGACGTCGCGGCGCGCGGTCCCAATGCGTTTTATAGCGACGCCAATGCCAAGGCGATCAGCGACGCAGTTGCCAATGCGCCGCGCAACAAGGCGACGCTGACGATCAAGGACGTGGCGGCGTACAAAGCAAAAGAGCGTCCGGCGGTCTGCACCAGCTATCGCATCTACAAGGTGTGCGGGATGGGACCGCCGTCATCGGGTGCGACCACCGTTCTCGGCATCCTCGGGATGATCGAGGGTTGGGACATGAAGGCGATGGGGCAGGACAACCCGATGAGCTGGCACCTGCTCGCCGAGGCGATGCAGCTCTCCTATGCCGACCGCGCCGCCTATCTGGGAGATCCCGATTTCGTTGACGTCCCGGTGACCGGCCTGCTCGATAAAAAATATCTGGCCGAGCGCCGCCAGCTGATTTCGCCCTACGGCGCCGCCGGAAAATATGAGCCCGGCACCCCGCCGGGGGCAACGCCGCGCGCCGCCGCCGTGCCGATCCCCGAGCAGGGGACGACGCATTTTGCGGTGGCGGACAAGGCGGGCAATGTCGTGTCGATGACCTCGACGATCGAAAGCATTTTCGGCAGCCACCTGATTGCCAACGGCTATTTCCTCAACAACGAACTCACCGATTTCGATCTCGCACCAACGCAGGACGGCGTGCCGACCGCCAACCGCGTGCAGGCGGGCAAGCGCCCGCTGTCGTCGATGTCGCCGACGATCGTTTATGGTCCTGACGGCAAGGTTGTACTTGCAGTCGGATCGGCGGGTGGCAAGCGCATCATCATGCATGTCACGAAGGTGCTCGTCGGCGTCCTCGACTGGGGGCTCGATGCCAAGACGGCGATGGAGCTGCCCAATCTTTATTTCGGCGACCGCGGCGTGTTGATCGAAAACACCGACGCGGGTGAGGCGATGGCCGCGAAGATGAAACCCTTTGGCTACACCGTGACACCCACCGATCTGGGTTCAAAACTCAACGCAGTCGAACGCGTCGGCGACGGCTGGCGCGGCGCCGCCGATCCGCGCGGACCGGGGACATCATCGGTGGATGGCGCCCCGCCACAAGGCTAAGCTACAACGATAACAGATCAAAATCGCGGAGAGTGACAGGCATGAAGCTGGACAATCCCCATCTCGACCATTTTCCGAGTCTGGTCGCGATGTTTTTCGACCGCGCCGAAAAGGGCGGTGAAGATCCGTTCCTGTGGCGCAAAGCCGATCGCGTCTGGCATCCGCTGAGCTGGCGGCAGGTCGCGAACCAGGTCGCGGCGCTGGCGCATGGGCTGCGCGAGATGGGGCTGAAGGACGGTGACCGCGTCGTGCTGGTCAGTGAAAACCGCCCCGAATGGTGCATCGCTGATCTCGCGATCATGGCCGCGGGCTGCATTACGGTGCCGACCTACACCACCAACACCGAACGCGATCACCAGCACATCCTCGACAACAGCGGGGCCAAGGCGGTGATCGTGTCGACCGCCAAGCTGGCGCGCACGCTGATGCCCGCGGTGACGCGCTCCGACGCGCATACGGTCATCACCATGGAAAGCCTGCGCGTCGGGCAACAAGGTGACATCGCGGTACGCGACTGGGCGCCGCTCGTCACCGGCGGCGAGGCGTATCTGGAGGAAACCAAGGCGCGCGCCGCCACGATGACGCGCGACGACACTGCGTGCCTGATCTACACCAGCGGCACCGGCGGCGCGCCGCGCGGCGTAATGCAGCATCATGGCGCGATCCTGCACAATGCCGCGGGCGCCGCGGAGGTGCTGGTCAATGATTTCGGTATCGGCGACGAGGAGGTGTTCCTGTCGTTCCTGCCGCTCAGCCACGCCTATGAACATTCAGGCGGCCAATTCCTGCCGATCATGGTCGGCGCGCAAATCTATTATAGCGAAGGCCTCGAAAAGCTCGTCTCGAACATCGAGGAAACGCGGCCGACGATCATGGTCGTCGTGCCGCGGCTGTTCGAAGTCATTCGCGCCCGCATGATCAAATCGGTCGAAAAACAGGGCAAGCTCGCGAACTGGATGCTGAACCAAGCGCTTCGCGTCGGCGAAAAGGATTATGAGCGCCGCATGGGCGTGCTCGACCGCCCGGTCGACCTGATCCTCGACAAATTGTTCCGGCCCAAGATCCAGAAACGCTTCGGCGGCCGGATGAAGGCGCTGGTGTCGGGCGGAGCGCCGCTCAATCCCGAAATCGGGGTGTTCTTCCACTCGATCGGGCTGACCTTGTTGCAAGGCTATGGCCAGACCGAAGCGGGGCCGGTGATCAGCTGCAATCGCCCCGCAGCGGGCATCAAGATGGACACCGTTGGACCGCCATTGATGAACACCGAGGTCAAGATCGCCGACGACGGCGAAATATTGGTGCGCGGTGAGCTGGTGATGAAGGGCTATTGGCGCAATGACGCCGAAACCGCGCGGGTGCTGGTCGATGGCTGGCTGCACACCGGCGACATTGGGCATATCGATGCGCAAGGCCGCATCGTCATCACCGACCGCAAAAAGGATCTGATCGTCAACGACAAGGGCGACAATGTGTCGCCGCAGCGCGTCGAAGGCATGTTGACGCTCCAGCCAGAGATTTTGCAGGCGATGGTCTATGGTGACAAGCGCCCGCACCTTGTTGGCCTGCTCGTTCCCGATCCCGAATGGATGGCCGAATGGGCTGAGGCCGAGGGGCTGCCGAAAGAGCTGTGCCGCCTGCGCGAGCATGAAAAATTCCGCGCCGCGATCCGCGCCGCAGTCGATCGCGTCAATGGCCAGCTGTCGGTGATCGAAAAGGTCCGCAAATTCGACTTCGCCGACGAAGCCTTCTCGATCGAGAATGAACAGATGACGCCGTCGATGAAAATCCGCCGCCACGTGCTGCGCGACGTGTATGCGGACAAGATTGCGGCGTTGTATAAGGGCTGAGTATCGAAGCTAACTCCAACCCATTCGTGTCGAGCGAAGTCGAGACACCCGTCGGCTTAGCGTTTGGTCGAGTGGCATCTCGACGTCGCTCGATGCAAACGGACCCAAAGGGGCCGTTGCTAATAGAGCAGGCGGGGGTGCGACCCGAAGAGCTCGGCGCAAACCGGTCCCCGCCTGCGGCTGAACCGCTGGTTCAGCCAGCGTCCCCCGCCGGTTTGCGATAGGGGACGAATTCGCCAAAAACGCAGGTCGGACCGCGAATGCCGCTCGACCGGTCGACAAGATGGAAAAAATCGCCGCTGCACGTCGACGATCCGAACTGCCGCACGACCATGATATCGCTATCGCGCGCAAGGCCCGGGCAGCTGTTTTTCAGGTCGTTGCGATACACCAAATTGCCGCCCGAACGATAAAGCAGGATGTTGTCCGACACGCGGATCGTATCATTATTGCGATAGTTTGGCAGGCACCTGACGGGTTCGCCCGGTACCTTGCCAGCCAGCTGCTTGTCCAGCCGCTCCGCCTGTTTCGGGGTCAGCGCGGCCGCGCCGGGTTCAGCAGTGCCTGCTGGCGCGCAGCTGGCGACCAGCGGCGCCGCTGCGATCAGCAGCACGGCGCGCATCGGGTTCAGCGTGGCCATGAAAATGCTCCTTGAGGCCGCGCAGGATAGCCGCAGCAGATGAACGGGCGCTGAAGCCACAGCGTCACGCGGCGTCCTTGAGCGCACGAATACGCCCGAGTTCGGCGGCGCTCGGTGCGCGCAGAAAGGGATTGGTGGCACGTTCGGCGCCAATCGTCGTCGGCACCGTCGCCTCGCCGACGGCGCGCGCCGCTTCGACCGCGACCAGCCGCTCTGCGAGCGCATCATTGTCCGGATCGACCGTCACCGCAAAGTGCGCGTTCGACAGCGTATATTCGTGCGCGCAGTAAACGCGCGTCGCATCATCGAGCGTCGCGAGCTTTTGCATATTGGCGAACATCTGCTCGGCGGTGCCTTCGAACAACCGGCCACAGCCCATTGCGAACATCGTGTCGCCGACAAAGATCGCCGCGTCATCGGTGAAATGATAGGCGATATGTCCGGCGGTGTGTGCGGGGACGTCCCACACGCTGGCAACATGGTTTCCCAGGCGAACCGTATCACCGCCCGTTATTTGGACATCGAGCGTCGGGATACGCGCATATTCGGCGGCGGGGCCGGTGATCGTGCAGCCGGTTGCGTCCTTGATCGCCGCATTGCCGCCGGTGTGGTCGGGGTGCCAGTGAGTGTTCCAGATGTCGGTGATCGTCCAGCCGCGCTCCGCCGCGGCTTCGAGCACCGGGTCGGCGACCGCGGGATCGACGACCATCGTCGCCTGGCTTTCGGGATCGCGGACCAGCCAGACATAATTGTCGCTGAGCACCGGGATGCGGACGATTTCGAGTGCAGTCATGCGTCGCTCCTTTCGATCACCGGCCTCATGCTCACCAGACGGAGACGCGGGCGCGCCGCCTTGGTTGCACGGCTCTACCAGGCGCCGGTGTTGGGCATCGACGCCCAGGGTTCCTGCGGCGGCAAATGGCCGTCCTGTAACAGCTCGACCGAAATGCCGTCGGGCGAGCGGACAAACGCCATATGACCATCGCGCGGCGGGCGGTTGATCGTCACCCCGGCATCCATCAGCCGCTGGCACGTCGCGTAAATATCGTCGACGCGGTAGGCGAGATGGCCGAAATTGCGACCGCCCGCATATTGCTCGGGCGCGCTGCCGTCGTCGGGCGGCCAGTTATAGGTCAGTTCGACTTCGGCCACGCCGTCCTGCCCCGGACAGGCGAGGAAAATCAGCGTGAAGCGCCCCTGTTCACTGTCGAAGCGGCGGACTTCTTCCAGCCCGATCAGGTTGAAAAAGGCGACGGTGGTGTCGGGATCCGATACGCGGATCATGGTGTGGAGATATTGGGTCATGCGACCGTTCTACGCGCGAAGGCTGCATCCTTCAAACGCTTCGAACAAGTTTACGAATTCATCGGGTACCGGCGTCGGGGCGCCTTGCGCTTCGGCGACATGGACGCTGACCTCCAGCCCCGTCGCGCGCAGATCGTCTTTGCCCGCGCCGTGCAGTTCGAACAGGAATGTCATCGAGCTGCGCCCGACGCGCGAACAGCGGACGCAAATGTCGACTTCCTCGTCGAGCAGGATCGGTACCTTGTAATCGACCTCGGCGCGCGCGACGTGGAATTCGGGGCTGTCGCGATGCGGCCAGCGATCATAAACGCCCACGGCGCGCCAATATTCGGTGATCCCGATATCGAAATATTCCAGGTACCGGCTGTTGAAAACGACCGCCTGCGCATCGATTTCGGCGTAGCGGACGCGCTTGATGACGTGGAATTTGAAGTCGCTGCGAGCCATGATAATCCTTTAGTTTGCCGTCGCGAGCCGCGCGACGGTGTCGATCAGCAGCGCGATGTCGGCATCGCGCGAGAGGCGGTGGTCGCCGCCTTTCACCAGCGTCACCTGTACATCGTCGCTGGCGAGCGCCGCCGACAGGCGCAGGCTGATTTCGGGCGGGACGTCGTCATCTTCCTGACCATGGAGCAGGCGCACGGGGCAGGTGAGGGGGATTTCGCTGGCCAGCAACCGGTTCGCCTCGCCAGACTGGAAAAAGCCGCGCGTGGTCACATAGGGCTGGTCGCTGTACGAGGTCTCTTCGCGGAGTTCGCCCTCGGCCAAGATGATCGCCTTTTCGGCATCGCTGAAACCCCAGTCGGTAAAATCGGGCGCCGCCGCAATGCCGACCAGCCCCGCGACGCGCCCCGGCCCGTCGCGCTGGACCAGCGCGAGCGCGGTGAGCAGCATCAGCCAGCCGCCCATCGACGATCCGACGATGATCACCGGACCCGCGGCGCGGGCGTCGATCAGGTCGAACACGTCGCCGCGCCAGTCGAGAAGATTCTGCTCCGCGAACAATCCGTCCGACAACCCGCAACCGGCATAGTCGAGCAGCAGGCAGGCGCGCCCCTCGGCCGCTGCCCAGTCGAACAGCGCGGTGGCCTTGCCGCCCGCCATGTCGGACATATAACCGGGCAGGAAGACGATCGTCGGCCCCGTCCCCGCGACACGGCGATAGGCGAGGCGGGGTCGGCCCGCGCGGTCGAGATAATCGGGGCTGGCGGCTTCCGTCACCTATTCGCGCTCCCTAATCCCGTTCGTGTCGAGCGAAGTCGAGACACCCGTCGGCATAGCGCAAGATCGAGGGGCATCTCGACTTCGCTCGATGCGAACGGAGTGTCGTATGCCGTGATAGCGCGCACGCTGGTCAGATAACCCAGTCGACCGTATTGACCTGGATCGCGGCCTGCCCCTTCGCGGCGCGCTGTTCGACCATGATCTTGTTCAGCCGGCGGATCGTGTCGCTGCCGGTGGTGATGCACCAACCGGGGACGACAGCATGGACCAGCGCGCACAGCCCACCCCAGATCATCGTCACCCCGAATTTCGACGCGACGCCGAAATGTTCGATGTAATTTTCATCGACTGCCTTTGGGTGGTCGACGAACAGGCGCTTGTACATGAGGTGGTTCCCTTCCGGCTGCCGCCGCCCTAGCGAGCGTTCGCTCGGCTCGCAAGGGCAGGGCGCGGTGAGGCGTTCAACGGCTGAGGAAGTCGTCGACTGCTTTGGCAAAGGTCTCGGGCTGGTCGAGCATGATGAAGTGACGGCTGCCCGGCACCATTTGCGCGGTGAATTTTGCGACGCCGACATATTGCGGTTCGAACACGGCCGTGGCGCGCTCTGCGGGCATCAGGCTGTCGTCTTGTGCGTAGAGCAGGGTCACCGGCGCGGTCACCGCGGCCAGTTCGCCGCGCATGTCGGTGGTCATCACATCGTGAAAGAACTGCGCGGTGACCCGCGCATCGGCGGCGCGCATCCAGCCAAGGATCGCGGTGCGCCCCGCGGGCTGGTTCGACATGCCGCCGACCATGCTCACCGGGCCGGGATCGCTGATTGGCCCGGTCGGCGCGGGCTTGCCATGTTGGGCGCGCATCATTGCCGCGATCTGCTCGGCTTGCGGCTTCACGCTCTCGATTGTCGCCGCGGGGTTAAACAGCGTACCAATGAAGGGCAGCGCGTCGACGATCATCAACTTGCCGACCTCTTGCGGCACCCGCGCCGCGATCATCAATCCGGTCAGCCCGCCCATCGAATGACCGATGATCGGGGGTGCCGCGCGGCCCTGATCGGTGATGCAATCGTCGATATAATCGGCGACCTCACGCATCATCGGGTCGAGCACCGGCCCTTCTGCATTGACTCCGGCCGGATCGCCAAAGCCGCGGATCTGGACGCGGTGAAGCCGGTATTTGTCCTTCAGCCGCTCGGCGGTCGTGTCCCATACCGCGCGCGGGCTCGACAGGCCCGGGATCAGCACGACATCGGGACCATCGCCCTCGACCAATATGGTGATGCGCTGGCCCTCGACCAGTCCGGTCGGACAGGGCTCGGCGGCATCGGCGCGGCCGGTGATCAGGCCGACCGCGAAAAGGAAGATTGCGGCAACAGAAGGACTTTGTTTCATGGCGTTCAATCTTTCAGAAAAATCTCTTCGATGGTCAGCCCGAACAGGTCGGCAATGCGAAAGGCGAGGGGGAGCGAAGGGTCGTATTTGCCTGTCTCGATCGCGTTGACCGACTGGCGCGATACTTCCAGCCGCTCGGCAAGGTCGCCCTGGCTCCAGTCGCGCTCGGCGCGCAGGACTTTCAGCCGGTTTTTCACAGGCAGGGTCCGCCATCGCCGATGGTGACCTTGTTGACGAGCGATCCGACCGCGAGCCCCAGGCACCAGACCGGGAACACATAAAACAGCTGTACCCGCGGCACGGTGGTAAAAAGCTCCAAAATGCCCCAGCCGCTGGCGAGCGCGAGCGTCAGGCCGGTCGCGACCAGCATCTTGCGGACTTCCAGCATCCGGACATATTCATCCGTCAGCTCCGCAACATAGCGCGCCATCGCCCAGATGAAGCCCGAGGTTGCGAGCGCGGGAACAAGCGCGATGGCCACGGTCAGCGGCGTCGCCGCCGCATCGTCGGGAATGAGCCAGCTCGCCAGCATCACCGCGGCGATATAGGCCGCTGAAAGCACGACCATCCGGCGCATATAGCGGCGCCGCGCGGGGTTCTGTGCCACCGGTCAGCCCTCCCGCGGGCGGCAGCGCGCCGAACCCGCGACGATCGCGACCATGACGAGTGGCAGCACCGTCACCAGGCTGGTCGCAACATCGGCCGGGATGATGTCGGCAGCACCCAACAGGGCGATAGCGAGGATGGCGATCGCCCAGGGCAGGGCGCGCGGCATTTGCGGCATTGGTCAAGCTCCCTTGTTAATCAGTCAAGGAACATTGACATCGCGATTTACGATTGTCAAGCGACATTGACTAAGTGACAAGCTTGCCACTCATCGAATGCCCGTTCATTGCAGCGATGCAAAAGCTCGCGTTAGCGAAGGTGCTCGCGAAATTCGTGGCGCCATCGCCAGTTAAGCAGATGCGCGGTGGCAAGCGTCACCGCGCCGAACGACGTCAGTAACCGGTCGGCAGTTGCGGGATCGGCAAGCTGCATCCATCCCTCATGCGCGGCCAGCCCCGCCGCCAAAAGGCCGACGCCTGCTGCTGCAAGAGCAGCAGGCACCACCCGTCCGTGCCGCAGCCAACCATCCTTCATCGCAAAAGTCGCCGCGGGCAGCGCCAGCATCAATATGGCCGCATGGACCCATTCGGGCATCGCGACCCATGTCCCGAGCGCGGGCGCGAGCAGGATGAGCAGCGGCAGCGCGAGGCAATGGACGAGGCAGGTCAGCGACAGGGTGATCCCCAGCAAGTCGGCAATGCGCGGGCGCGCGGCGGGGATACACATGATGGGAAACTTTCGCAGGAGGGGCTTGCGGTGCGAGATAGTGATACATTGTATCATTGCAAGCTCGATTGTGAATCCGCCCCTTGCCGCTCCCCCCGCATGCTGGCAAAGGAACCCGGCAATTTTGCCCAGAAAGGCTATAGTTTCGATGTCCCAGATGATCCGCGTCACCCTTCCCGATGGCTCTGCCCGGGACGTCGTGCGCGGGACTACCCCGGCACAGATTGCCGCCGACATCGGACCTGGCTTGGCCAAGGCCGCGCTCGCCGCGCGGATCGACGGCGAGCTGCGCGACATCATGCGCCCGCTGGAGGAAGACACCAATCTGGCGCTGGTGACCAGCCGGGACGAGGCCGATGCGCTCGAACTGGTGCGCCATGATTACGCGCACCTGCTGGCGGAGGCGGTGCAAAACCTGTTCCCCGGCACGCAGATCACCTTTGGCCCGTCGACGGGCGACGGCTTCTATTACGACTTCGCGCCGACTGCCGAGCATGGCCCGTTCCGCGACGAAGAACTGCCGCTGATCGAGGAAGAGATGCGGCGGCTGATCGCCGCCGACCTGCCGTTGACGCGCGAAGTGTGGGAACGCGACAAGCTGATCGCCAAATGGCAGGCCGATGGCGAGACGTTCAAGGCTGAATGGGCCGCCGAACTCCCCGCGAATGAGGAACTGACCGTCTATCGCAGCGGCGGCCAAAGCGGAGAGGGGGGCTGGATGGACATGTGCCGCGGCCCGCATCTCGCCTCGACGGGCAAGCTCGACCCCGCGGCGTTCAAGCTGACGCGCGTCTCGGGTGCCTATTGGCGCGGCGACCAGAAGAACGCCCAGCTCAGCCGCATTTACGGCACCGGCTGGCTCAACAAGAAACAGCTCGCCGAACATCTCGTCCGGCTGGAGGAAGCCGCGAAGCGCGACCACCGCAAGCTGGGGCAGGAAATGGACCTGTTCCATCTCCAAGCTGAAGCGCATGGATCGGTGTTCTGGCATCCCAAGGGCTATATGATCTGGCGCGAGCTGGAGGCTTATATGCGCCGCGCGATCGACGGCGCGGGGTACCGTGAGGTCAAGACGCCGCAGGTCATGGACGCGCGCCAGTGGGAACAATCGGGCCATTGGGGCAAATATCGCGAGAATATGTTCGTGATCCCCGACGAGGTGCCGAACGTCGCGGACGAAGGCCCGATCGTTTCGGATGACGCCGAGTGGATGGCGCTCAAACCGATGAATTGCCCGGCGCACGTCCTGATTTTTCGTCAGGGGATGAAGTCGTACCGCGACCTGCCGCTGCGCTTGTATGAAAATGGCTGTTGCCACCGCAACGAACCGCATGGCGCGCTCCACGGGCTGATGCGCGTGCGCCAGTTCACGCAGGACGACGCGCATATCTTTTGCCGTGAGGACCAGATCGTCAGCGAGGTGCAGGCCTTCTGCGCGCTCGCCGACCGCATCTACAAGGAATTCGGCTTCACCTATTCGATCAAGCTCGCGCTCCGCCCTGAAAAGCGCTTCGGGACCGAAGAGATGTGGGACATGGCCGAAACCGAGCTGCGCGCCGCAGTGGTCGCGGCGGGGCTGAACACGCCCGAATATGGCTGGGAAGAATTGCCGGGCGAGGGCGCCTTTTATGCGCCGAAGCTCGAATGGCATCTGACCGACGCGATCGGCCGGACCTGGCAGGTCGGGACGATCCAGTCCGACCGCGTCCTCCCCGACCGCCTCGACGCATCGTACATCGCCGAGGATGGCGAGCGCCACCGTCCGGTGATGCTGCACCGCGCGATCTTTGGCAGCTACGAACGCTTCATCGGCATTTTGATCGAGCATTTCGCGGGCAAGCTGCCGGTGTGGCTGGCGCCGGTGCAGGCGGTGGTTGCGACGATCGTCAGCGACGCCGACGACTATGCCCGCGATGCCACGGCGCAGCTGGCGGCGGCGGGGATCCGCGTCGAAACCGACCTGCGCAACGAAAAGATCAACTACAAGGTCCGCGAGCACAGCCTGGCCAAGGTTCCGTTTCTGCTCGTCGTCGGCAAGCGCGAGGCTGACGAAGGCACGGTCGCGATCCGCACCCTCGGGCAGGAAGGCCAGCGCATCATGCCGCTGACTGAAGCGATTGCGCTGCTCAAGGGCGAAGCGACCCCGCCCGACCTGCGCCGTTGACCGCCACGCCCGAACGTCCTCCACGCCGATGGTGGCGCTGGCTGCTGCTGCTGGCGCTGTTCGGCGTGGCGTTGCTCGCCAAGGGCTATTGGAATGCGACGCGCGATCCGGTGGTCCGCACCGCCACAGTCGCGGTTGCCGACTGGCCGGCGGGGCAGCCGCCGCTGAAACTGCTGTTGCTGTCGGACATCCACGTCGCCGGTCCCGATATGCCGCCCGAGCGGCTGGCCAGGATCGTCGCGCAGCTCAACCGGCTGCGTCCCGATCTTGTGCTGATCGCGGGCGATCTCGTCAGCGAAAAGCGCAGCGCGACGCATATCTACACCGCCGCCGAAGTCGTCGCGCCGCTCGGCAAGCTGCGCGCGCCGCTGGGTGTGGTCGTGGCGCCGGGCAATCACGACCATTGGTTCAAACCCGACGCGCTGCGCGGCGAACTGGAACAGCGCGGGCTGCGCGTTTTGCAAAATGAAGCGGTCAAGCTTGGCCCGCTCGTGGTCGGCGGGGTCGATGATGACTATTCGGGGCACGACGATGTCCCCGCGACACTCGCTGCGATGGATCGGCTTGGTTCCGGCGTCCCGCTGCTCCTGACGCACAGCCCAGACATCATCCCCGATGTCCAGCGCCCGGTTGCCGCGATCTTCGCCGGCCACACCCATTGCGGCCAGATCCGCTTCCCCTTCGTCGGCGCGCTCACCTATGTCTCGCGCTACGGCGACCGCTTCGCCTGCGGCGACATGACCGACAAGGGCCAGCGCGTCTTTGTCGGGGCAGGGCTGGGGACCAGCCTGCTGCCGCTGCGCTACCTGACCCCGCCCGACGCGTGGTTGGTGACCCTCGGTCCGAAGAGCGCTGCGCCATGAGCGAAGCCCCTCATCGTCATGGCGCATTTATAGGCCGCCACGCGGCGAGCGAGCGTCTGCCGCGGCACCGCCACGCCGATGCCTATGTCGCGGTCGTGCTCCGCGGCGGCTATCAGGAAGCGGGCGACGAGGGCCGCTTCGCCGCGCAGCCCGGCACGGTGATCGTTCACGGATGCTGGACCGCGCATCTCGACCGCTTTGGCGCCTGCGGCGCCGAGGTGCTCAACCTGCCGACCGCCGCGGGCCTCGCGCCCGGCGTCGGCACGATCGACGATCCGGACGCGGTGGCCCGCATCGCCGAACGCGATCCGCTCGCCGCCGCCGCGCATCTCCGCGACGGCTTCACCCCTCACGCTGTCGGCTTGGCCGACTGGCCCGACTTGCTTGCCGACGCGCTTCGCGCCGATCCCGATCTCGCCCTGGCGCCGTGGGCGCGGCGGATGAAGCTGAAACCGGCCTCGGTCAGCCGCGGCTTCGCGCGCGCCTATGGCGTCAGCCCCAAGCGCTTTCGGCTTGAGGTGCGGACGCGCCGCGCGCTTGCTGCGCTGGGCGATTGGGGCGGAAGCCTCGCCGATCTGGCCGCCGATCATGGCTTTGCCGATCAGGCGCATCTGACCCGGTCGGTTGCCGCCATGACCGGGGTTCCGCCCGTCGTCCTGCGGGCAAAGTCCGTTCAAGCGCGGGGCGATCAGACCGGCTAAACCAGTCCCATGGATCGCCGTCTTTTCCTTGCCGCATCGCTCGGCAGCTTCGCTATTCCCGCCCTCGCGCACGCGCAGCGCCCGCCGATGCGCACGCGTTGGAAAGTTCGTGCATCCGAAGGGTTCGACGCGCTGGCCTTCCTCGGTCCGCTCGCGGGCGGCGAGCTCTATCTCCCTTATTATCAGGCCGACGCCGACGCCTTCGCACCGCGTCTTGCCGCTGCCGTTCAGGCCGATATTCCCGCGTTGTCGAAAGAGGCCGAGCGCAGCGGCTTTGGCCTGCTCGGACCCAATCTGTCGGTGCTGTTCTCCAACGGCAGCGACGCCGACCTGCCCACCTTGATCGCCAGCGCCGCGGCCCCCGAGGCGCGGCTGTTGCCGGCTTATCGCGCCAGCCCCTATTGGAACGACAACGACTGGCGCTGGTTTATGGGCGTCGCGCCCCGGCTCAAGGCGCTTTTCGAAGCGATGCAGGCGGCGGGCTTTGCAGCCTTCCGCGACGAGCGCGCGGGCGCGGTGACGCGGCGGATCACCGAACTCGATCGCGACCTCGCCGATTATGATGTCATTCGCCTGCACGAAAAGCTGACTGGCCGGGTTTTCGATCCGTTGATCGAGGTGGTGTTGCTACAATTCTGCAAACCGCACGGGATCAAGGTCCAAGGCCAGACTTTCCTGCAGGCGGCCGACTGGAACACGCCGATCACGGTGCGCAATGCCGCCCATGAAATGCTCCATCCACCCGTGCCGATGGATGGTGCCGCCGCGCAAGCGACGCTCGCGGTGCTGGCTAAGGATCCACTGATCCTGCGCGTCGTAGCCGATCATGATCCCAAATGGGGTTACACGACGCTCGACGGTTTGCTGAACGAAGACCTCGCCCAGGCGCTCGACCAATTGATCAGCGAAGCGCTTGGCGTCGCGCGCAATCCGGCGGATCGCTGGCGCAAAGCGGACGACGGCATCCATGTGCTCGCCGGCGCCATCTATGGCATGCTGCGCCAAGATCGATGGGTCGAAACGGGCGGGTCGATCGAGGCGTGGCTGGCGGGCGCGGTGCGCGCGGGTCGTTTCGATCCCGCGCGGCTGCATGCGGTCGCCGCGCAGGTGCTCGAACGTCCGGTGAATGCACTATGGCCGCTCGCCTGAGCCCGGCGGCAAGGGGCTAGGCGCCGCTGCGCTCTTGCCGTATCGATTGGGGCTGCCCCTTCGGGCGCCCGGAGGTTCCCCTGCTTTTCGTTCCCGACTTTCGCACGCTGGCTACTGCGCCATGACCGATCTCGCGCAGCTTGTCGGGCTTGCCCCGCTCACCCTTGCGGGTGCCGCCGCGATGACCTTTGGCGCGGCCTATGTGCGCGGGCTCACTGGGTTCGGGATGGCGATCATCCTCGTGCCTTTGCTCGGGCTGATTATAACCCCGGGTGAGGCCGTCGTGCTCGGCATCCTGCTGCAATTGCTGATCGGGCCGGTCGGGCTGAAGGTCATCCTTGCCGACGCCGACCGCTCGACCGCGGTGCCGATTGCATTGGTCGCAATGGCGACGACGCCACTCGGGATGATTGCGCTTGAGGCGACGACGCCCGACGTGGCGCGGCTTCTGATTACGCTGGTCGCCGTCGGCGCCTTCGTCGCGGTGTTGCTGCCCAAACAGCCAGAGGGGCATCGCCCGGGCCGCTTGGCGATTGGCGGCACCGGCGCGGTGTCGGGCATCCTGACCGGCTTTGCCGCGATGCCCGGCCCACCGGTCGTTCCCTTCTATCTGCGCAGCGCGCTGACGCCCAAGACGTCGCGCGCGTCGATGATGCTGATCTTTTTCGCCACCGCGATCGCCGGGACGCTGGCGGCGCTGTGGGTCGGGATTGCGACCTCGCGGTTGCTGATCCTGTCGCTGCTGCTCTTCGCGCCGATGTGGGTCGGCAATTATGTCGGCGGGCGCCACTTCGGCCGCGTCGCGCCGCATGTGTGGCAGGCGATAGTTGCGGTCGTGCTGGGCGTCGCTGCGGTGGCGGCGGTGGTGCGGATCCTGAACTGACTTTGCACTTGTCCGTTCGTGTCGAGCGAAGTCGAGACACCGGGAGGTCAAACGCCGCCGATGGGTGTCTCGACTTCGCTCGACACGAACGGAATTTGAAGGCGGCTACAGACTGCGCAGCGCCTGCGCCGGTTTCGCCGACAACAACGGCCAGCTGCCCGCGATACCGATCAGGAACGACAATCCCGCCCCGCCGATCAATGTTGCGCCAACGACCAGCGGATCGGGGGCGAAGGTAAATTCGAACAGGCTGACCACGACATAGCGCGCCGCGATCAGGCCCAATCCGAGCGCCAGAACCGCGAGCACCGCCGCCAGCACCGCATATTCCATCGCCTGCGCGCCCAGTATCTGGCGCCGCGTCGCGCCGAGCAGTTTCAGGATGACGCTGTCGTACACGCGTCGCTCGCGGCTCGCAGCGATCGCGCCGATCAGCACCGCGATCCCGGCCAGGATGGCGATGCTCGCCGCGGCGGCAATCGCCTGGCTCATCTGGGTGAGCAAGGTGGTGACCTGCGACACGACATCGCGCACCGCGATCAGCGATGCCGACGGGAAGGCGCGCGGAATGCTGCGCGCCAGCTCGGTTTCGGCTTTGGGATCGACGGCGACGGTCGCGACCATATTATGCGGCGCGGCGTCGAAGGTGCCGGGCGAAAAGACGAGCACATAGTTGAGCCCGAAATTGTCCCATTGCACGGTGCGGAAGGATGCGACCTTGGCCTGCACCTCGACCCCCAGCACGTTGACGCTGAGTGTATCGCCGATCTTGAGGCCGAGTGAGGTCGCGACCTCCTCCTCGACGCTGACCAAGGGCGGCCCCCGGTAATCAGCGGCCCACCATTGGCCGCCGACCAGCTCGCTGCCGCTGGGCGGCACCGCGCTGTACGTCAGCCCGCGGTCGCCGCGCAGCACCCACGCGCCCTCGGGCAATTCGGCGAGTTCGTCGACGCGCTGGCCGCGAAATTCGGTGACGCTGCCGCGCAGCGCCGGGATCATGTTGATCTGCGCGTCGGGGGCGGCCTTGGTGACGAGACCACGGAATTGCGCGGCGCCGTCGCGCGGCACGTCGAGCACGAAAAAGCTCGGTGCGCGCTGCGGCACGGTGCGTGCGATTTCGTTGGTGATGCTCGTCTGGATCGCGGCAAGGGTGACAAACAGGGTCAGGCCGAGGCCGAGCGCAACCACCAGCGCGCCGGTCGAGGCGCCCGGTCGGTGCAGATTGGCGAGCGCAAGGCGCAGCAACGGGCGGCGCGGGCGGGGCAGGCGGCTCGCAATGCGGCGCACCAGCCAGCCGAGTCCGACGAGGATCAGCAGCAAACCGATTGCCGCACCAATGAAGCCGAGCGCAAAGAGCGGCTCGCGCGCGGTGCCGACCGCGAGCGCGATGATCGCGATCAGTGCCACCGCAACGGCAACCAGCGCGGGCCGGTCGATCCGCGCCGCCTTGTCGACAGTCGCGCGATAGAGCCCCGCGGCGGGAATATGCTTTGTGGCGGCGAGCGGCGGCATCGCAAAGGCGATGGCGATCAGCAGCCCATAAGCGGCGCTGACCGCAAGCGGCAGCGGATAGAGCGCGAAGCCGGGACGGACGGGCAGCACATCGCCGGCAATCGCGCCGATCGCGAACGGCGCCAGCGCGCCTACGACGAGCCCGGCAAAGATCGACACCGCGGCAACGGCCAATATCTGCAAACCATAGATGCGCAGCACCGTCGCGCTGTCGGCGCCGAGCACCTTTAGCGTCGCGAGGCCGGGGCGTTTGCCCGCCAGATAGCTCGCCACGCCGTTGCCGACGCCGATGCCCGCGATCACCAAAGCAGCAAGACCGACAAGCGACAGGAATTGCCCCATGCGCTCGATAAAGCGCCGCGTTCCGGGCGCACCGTTGCTGCGGTCGGTGATGTCCCAGCCCGCGCCGGGGAATTCGGCGGTCAGCGCTTCCCCGACCGACTCGGGGTTGGCGCTGTCGGGCAGGCGGACGCGATATTTGCTCTCGTACAGGCTGCCCGGCTGGATCAGCTGGGTAGCGGGCAGGTCGGCCAGACCGATGATCGCGACGGGGCCGAGCGTGAAACCTTCGCCCAGCCGGTCGGGCTCCTCGGCGATGACCCCGTCGATCAGGAACGCTTTTTCGCCAAACTTCACGCGCTCGCCGATTTTCAGGTCGAGCCGCGACGCAAGATCCTTGCCGATCCAGATGCTGCCCGCGGGCGGAGGACCACGCCGCGCACCCGTTTCCAGCCGCATCGTACCGTAAAGCGGATAGCCGCCATCGACCGCCTTGAGTTCGGACAATAGCGCGTCGCCCTCGGGCGCATTCGCCATCGCGCGCATCCGCACGGTGGACGATGTCGTCCCGGCTTGACGAAACGCCGCCATTTCTTCGGCGGTGGCTTCGCGCTGCGGAATGCCGAATTCGATATCGCCGCCGAGGATCGTCTGCCCGCGCACCTCAAGCTCGGAGGTGATGCCCCGCGTCAGGCTGCCGATCGCTGCTAACGTCGCGACGCCGAGGAACAGGCAGACCGCGAGCAGCCGCAACCCGCGGATGCGCGTCGCAAGGTCGCGGCGGGCAATCCGCCAGAGGGAGGCGAGGGGGAGCATCAGCCGGTCCTCCCCGGAACGGGGAGGGGGACCACCCGAAGGGTGGTGGAGGGGCAGGAGAGGCCAAACGCAGCCTGTGCCTGCATGCGCCCCTCCACCATGCTTCGCATGGTCCCCCTCCCCCTCTGGGGGAGGATCGCTTTGCCCATCACGCTACCCGTTCCTCAATCCGCCCATCGTGCATCACAACAACCCGGTCGCAATGCTGCGCCAGCTCGGGATCATGGGTGATGATCAGCAAGGTCGCGCCAAGTGCCGCGCGGCGTGCAAAGATCAGGTCGATGATCGCATGACCCGTCGCGGTGTCGAGATTGCCAGTCGGCTCGTCGGCAAAGATGATCGCGGGCGAGCTCGCCATCGCGCGCGCAATCGCGACCCGCTGCTGCTCACCGCCCGACAGCTGCGCCGGATAATGGGTCAGGCGGTGGCCGAGCCCGACGGCTTCGAGTTCGGCCGCCGCGCGCCCGAACGGATCAGTAATCCCCGCCAGTTCCAGCGGCACCGCGACATTTTCCAGCGCGGTCATCGTCGGCAGCAGGTGAAACGCCTGGAGCACGATGCCGATACGACCACGCCGCGCGCGGGCCAATTCATCCTCGTCCATCGTGGTGAAATCGAGCCCCGCGACGCGGATGCTGCCGCCATTGGCGCGCTCCAGCCCCGCGAGCACCGCCATCAGCGAGCTTTTGCCCGAGCCCGACGGACCGAGCAGCGCGACCGAAGCACCCGCGGGCACCTCCAGATCGACGCCGCGCAAAATTTCGACAGGGGACTTGTCGCTGCCGAGGGTCAGCGTCACATTATGGGCGGCGATTGCCATATCAGGCGCCCCGGCCTGAGGGGGTCGAGTGTCGGGCAAGGAGAGAACCCTTTGGAAAAACGAACGGCCGGATGGCGCTCTTACGCTTTATATGGTTGCGGACTCGCGCTTTGCCAACCGCTCGCCGCATGCGGATCGGCGGAAACCCCGGCGGCTTCGACCAACGACAAGGTGGCCGCCAAAACAGCCCCTGCGATTCCCGCCGACGCGCCGCTTATCATCGCGTTTGGCGATAGCCTGTACGCCGGGTACCAGCTCGGTCCGAAAGAGGGGCTATCGCCGCAATTGCAGGCGGCGCTGGCCGCTGACGGCGTTATCGCGCGGGTGCAGAACGCCGGGGTGTCGGGCGACACGACGGCGGCAGGGCGCCAGCGGCTGACCTATGTACTCGACAACGCCAAGGTAAAGCCAGCGCTGGTGCTGCTCGGGCTGGGCGGCAACGACATGCTGCGCGGCATTGGCCCCGATCAGACGCGCGCCAATCTCGACGCGATGCTCGCCGAGCTCCAGAAGCGCGATATTCCGGTGCTGCTCACCGGCATGATGGCCTCGCCGAACATGGGCAGCGATTATGCAAAGAAATTCAATCCGATCTATTCGGAACTCGCCGCGAAATATGACGTCAGCTTCTATCCGTTCATCCTCGACAATGTCGTGACGGACAAGGCGCTGATGCTCGGCGACAATATGCACCCCAATGCAAAAGGGGTGACGGTGGTGGCCGAGGGGCTGGCGCCGCTGGTCGAACAGGCGCTGCCGGACGCGGGATAAATCGATCCTCCCTGTGGCGAAGCCATGGGGTGGGCACCCGCCGCCGCGGGGGGGGGGGGGGGGCCCGCGACGGTAGCGCCAAAGCCCCTCCGTCAGCGCTTCGCGCTGCCACCTCCCCATCGCTTCGCGACAGGGAGGATCGAAACCTAACTCCCCCGCGGCCCGAACAGGATAATCGCCGCGCCGCCCAGACACACCGCCGCGCCGATCAGATCCCAGCGGTCGGGCTTGGCGCCCTCGACCGCCCACAGCCACAGCAACGCCGCAACGATATAGACCCCGCCATAAGCGGCATAGGTCCGCCCCGCATGCTCCGCATCGACCAGCGTCAGTAGATACGCGAACAGCGCCAGCGACGCCATGCCGGGGGCGAGCCACCACACCGACTTGTCCAGCCGCAGCCACGCCCAAAAGGCAAAGCAGCCAGCGATTTCGGCGAGCGCGGCGGCGATATAGGCGAGGGCGGTCATCGGTTCATCGTGGCCGGTTGAGCTTCAAAAGAAAAGGGGCGGCCCGCAGGCCGCCCCTTCCTGTGTCGTCACTGCGTTCCGAAAAATCAGAAAGCGAAGCCGACGCCTGCGACGAAGGTGTCGAAGTCGCCGAAGTTCTCGATGAACTGGTGGCGATATTCGGCCTTGGCATACAGGTTCTGGCCCAGCTTGTGCTGGTAACCGGCGCCGACATACGGATCCTTGATGTCGCTGAAGGTGTAGCCGCCGGTGACATAGGCCTTGCCGGCCGCGCCAACCTTGGCACCGACGCGGCCGCCGGCCGAGAACTGGACGTCGGCGCCGTCGATCAACACCTTGTCAGCAGCGACTTCGGCGCCAACAAACGCGGCCGAACCAAGGTCGAAGTCATAACCGGCGGCAGCGCCGATGGTGCCTTCGTCAGCACCGTTGCCGGTGATCAGGCCGCCGCGCACTTCGACGCGGCCTTCGCCGCCTTCGGCCGCCATGGCGGGGGTTGCAACGATGGCCGTCAGGAGAGCGGCTGCAACTGCGAATTTCTTCATTTTATTTTCCTTCTGCTTTACATGGCCACGCCCTTGGGGTCGCGGTCCACCGCCTAAATGGCGTTCGCAGCTGTCGCTTCAATGAACGGAAGTGTCATCATGTGACAATTTTCTTACCTGTGTTAATTTTACCACACAGTACAGAATTGCTATGCAATCGCGATGCGCCGAATCTGGCGCTTAATTGCCGATTTTGGGTGAGGCGATTGCGATCCGACAAAGCCGGATGGCGCAAGGTTTAGCCCAGCGCGGCCTGTTTTTCGTCCGCAATCCGGTCGAGTTCGGCGCGGGTCGGCTTGGTCGCGGCGCTCTTCAGCTGGCCGCACGCCGCCATGATGTCGCGCCCGCGCGGGGTGCGCACCGGCGCCGAAATCCCGGCCTTGAAAATGAGGTTGCTGAACGCGCGCACCCGCTCGGGCGACGAACATTCATACGTTGCGCCGGGCCAGGGGTTGAAGGGGATCAGGTTGACCTTTGCATGCAGGCCATATTCGCGGATCAGCCGGACCAGCTCGCGCGCGTCGTCGTCGCTGTCATTCTTGTCCTTCAGCATCACATATTCGAAGGTGATGCGCCGCGAATTGCCCGCGCCCGGGTAATCGGCGCACGCCTTGAGCAATTCGTCGATGCCATATTTGCGGTTCAGTGGCACGATTTCGTCACGCACCTCCTTCGATACAGCATGCAGCGACACCGCCAGGTTCACGCCGATCTCTTCGCCCGCGCGCGCCATCATCGGCACCACGCCGCTGGTCGACAGGGTGATCCGGCGGCGCGACAGTGCAAGGCCGTCGCCGTCCATGACGATCTTCAGCGCGCCTTTGACTTCGTCGAAATTATACAGCGGCTCGCCCATGCCCATCATCACGATGTTGGTCAGAATGCGGCCGTCGGCGGTGTAATGACCGCCTTCTTCGTCGTCGTCCTCGGGGTCGGGGCCAAAGCCGGCCATCGTCCCTTTGGGCCATTCGCCCAGCTCGTCGCGCGCCAGCATCACCTGCCCGACGATCTCGCCCGCGGCGAGGTTGCGGACAAGGCGCATCGTGCCGGTGTGGCAGAAACGGCAATTGAGCGTGCAGCCGACCTGGCTCGACACGCACAAGGTTCCCCGATCGGCGTCGGGGATGAAGACCATTTCATATTCCTGCCCGTCGGCGGCGGCGAGCAACCATTTGCGCGTGCCGTCGCTCGACACCTGCGCCTCGCGCACCGTCGGGCGGCCAATGATGAAGCGGTCGGTCAGCCAGGGGCGCATCGTCTTGGCGATGTCGGTCATCGCCTCGAAATCGGTGACGCCGCGGTGGTACATCCAGTGCCAGATCTGCTTGGCGCGCAGCTTCGCGGCCTTGGCGTCGAGCCCGGCCTCGACCAGCACGCCGCCGATCGCGTCGCGGGTCAGCCCGACCAGGTCGATGCGGTTGCCGCCGCGCAACGGGACGGTGCCCGTAGTGACGGGGTCGATATGGCCGGGAATCTGCATGATGGGCGGGCATATAGGGGGGAAGCGCCAAAAGCGCAATTGCGCGCGCTGTCCCGGCGCGGCGCTCGGGATTTTCGTCGGTCAGCCGTCCGGACGGCTGCCCATCGCGTCCTCGAAATCCTCGAGCGACCCGACCTGTTCCGTGGGCGGAATGCCGGGGGCTTGCGGAAAGATAGCGTCGATCCGCCGCCGCATCGAATCATCGAAGGTCGCATGGTTCGAAATGCGCGAACTGCTGCTGACGGCCAGTTCGGTCAGGATCGCGGTCTTGATCCGGTCGAGTGCGTCGGCGCTCAATATGCCGGCGTTGAGCAGTTCCTCGCACAGCTGGATCAGCCCCACTGTCGTCGCATGGGCGCGCAGTCCGATGAAATCCAGCGCATGGTGCCGCTCGCGCGCGGCGGCGTCACATCGTAGCCCGGCAGTGATCCGCGACATATCATTCTCCCAATCCCAGGTTCGGCAGGCCTCTTCGAGCCTTTGCCGCTAACCGCTGGTAATCATCATGCGCAATGGGCGGCCGGACGGCAAGCTCCGATTGCCGCCCATTGCGCAGATTGGGAGCGGCGAAGCCTTACAACGACGCCAGCATCCCCAGCACCGCGGGAACATATCCGTTCGCCTCGGCACGGCGCAGCGGCAGCACATTCTGCACCAGGATCTCCTCGGGCGTCGGCTCCAGCGCGAACAGCGCCATCACCTCGTCTGCGAAGTCGTCGAGCGGCATATAGCCCTCGCGCGTCGACTGACCGGGGGTCAGATCGGTGCGGACCGCGGGCGGCGCCAGCTCGATCACCTCGACCTTGCCCGCCAACTGGATGCGCAGCGCCACCGAATAGCTGTGCATCGCCGCCTTGGTCGCCGAATAGGTCGGCGCCTTGGGCAGCGGCACGAACGCCAGCCCCGATGTGACATTGACGATCGCTGCATCGTCCCGCGCCGCCAGATGGTCGACCAGCGCGTCTGTGAGCCTGATCGGGCCGAGGATATTGGTGACGACCGCCGCTTCGGCCTCGGTCAGGTCGCGCTTGGCACTCGCGTCCTCGCTGCTCATGATCCCGGCATTGTTGACGAGAATGTTCAGCGCCGGATAGGTGGCGACCACCTCTTTGGCAAAAGCCGTGATGGCGGTGGGATCGGTGACGTCGAGCGTCATCGCCGACATGTTTGCCCGCCCAGCGATCGCGGCTTCCAGCTTCGCAGCGTTGCGGCCGGTGACGATGACCGTGTTGCCCGCGTCGTGCCAGCGCTGCGCGAGCGCCAGCCCGATGCCCGAGCCGCCGCCGGTGACGAGGATGGTGTTGCCTGTGGTTTTCATGGGTCTTCTCCGTGGGGGATGGTGAGAAGACCCAAATAGGCCTATACTCTCCAAAAGAAAGTAGGCACCCAAAAGTGCTATAGTTACCAAAAAGAGAGAATCGGATTTCTGCCGATGTCGGCCCCGGAAAAATATGCTTACGACCCGAGTGCGCCCGTCGATCCGCGCGTCGAGACACTGGTCAATGATCTGATCGGCCGAGTCGCCGACAAATGGACCTTGCTCGTGCTCGAAGAGCTTGAGGATCATGGCACCTGCCGTTTCACGCGGCTGTCGCAGTTGGTTCCCGGGATCAGCCAGAAGATGCTGACGCAAACTCTGCGCGCGATGGAGCGCGACGGGCTAGTACATCGCACCGTCTATCCCGTCGTTCCGCCCAAGGTGGAATATTGCCTGACCGCGCTGGGACACAGCCTGGGCGAGGCTTTCTGCGGTGTTTGGCAATGGGCGGAGGCGAATCTGGCCGACGTCGAAGCCGCGCGCACCGCCTTTGACGGGCGTAGTTAGGCGGTCGCGGCGGACTGCATTGCGCGATCCTATGACCGCGATCACTCGCCCCGGCCGACGCTGGCGTTAGGGCAGGGGCCGAGGGCGGTTCAACGCCTGTCCGGAGATTGAAATGCGTTTGCCGATCCCGCTTGTTGCCGCCGCAATGATTGCAGTGTTTGTCGTTCCCGCCGCTGCCGAACCGTCTGCAGATGCCACCGCTTGCCTCCCCGGCGAGCGACCGATCAAACATTTTCAGAACTGGTCGAGCAAAAGCAATGCGATCTGCGATTATGGCTTTATCGAGGTCAATCGGCGCCTCGCCGAGTTGATCGAGGCGCCCGGCGGTGACGCAAGCGTCGCGTGGCTGAAACGCGTGCTTGGCATCCCCGCATTTGTCGCGCGCGAAGGGTATGAGCCGAACGGCTTCTACGTCATCAAGGCGGCGCACCAGGTCGCGCTGGCGGGCCACGATGATTGGGAAATGATTATCGCAACCTATCATTACCGGCGCGAGGGTGCGTGGGGTCGCAAGGATGATTTCAGGATCGATTTTCTCGGCACCGGCGTGAATCCGGCGACCGAACTAGCCTATAAAGGTCGCTGCATCAGCGAGGCCGAGGTGCTGGACCGTGCCCTTGCTGCAGGGTGGCGCTATGCCCCCAGCACCCTCGAAAGCGGCACAGTTGGCCCAATTTCCATGCCGGGCGCGCTGGTGAAGGACGACGGCCGCCGACTGCTGCTGGTCCATCTGTCACGCACTACCGAATTGCCGCCGCGCGCGACGCTCGAGGCGACCTGCGCGTGGATTGCAGCGTTCAGTGAGCTGCACGAAACGCGGACGGCCATCACGCCCTGATCCGCCCGCTGGCTTGAACCAGTACATGATTGTGCGTGCCACCCCCCCGCTGCGCTGCCTAGAATATTCAATTGCCGTTAAAGAGGTTATGCCATGTATCGCTCCATTCCTTTCGCCGCCATGCTGTTCGCCATGGCGTTGCCCCAAGCGGTGTCGGCCGCACCAGGCCAGAAAATCTGCACGCGCCATTCGACCATCCTGCTGGAGCCGGGCGAAAAGGCTGAGGTCAACGGCGCCGGGTCGAGCGGGGTTGAGTTGCTGATCTCGGGTCCGGCGGGGCAGTGGATTTTCGCCGATTACAACGGGCTGTCGGCCCCCGGTGCGGGCGACGTGCAGGTCGCTTCGACCAAGACGCAGACGATTGTTCGGCGCGGGCAGCTGCCGCAAATCTACGCCATCTATTCGAAGGCTTCGCGGATGATCGAGGGCAAACAGCTGTCTGCGTTTGTCAGCGGACTGTATCTTGACCGGCGACCGCTCGCCAAGCCCCGGATCAAGGGCACCGATGCCGACAAGACGGTTTGGGACCGCGTCTTGCTGGGTCAGACGGCCAGCTGCGACCTCCGCTGGGTGCCGGGGCAGGGGCTGATGAAATAGGCTTGGCGCCTTTCGTCAGCCGACATTGCCCCGGCTCGGCGGATCATTTGCGGATCGAGCTAACGCGGATCGCCTGATTGCGCGTCGCGCCGACGATTGCCACATCGGCCTGCGCCGAAGCGGTCAGCCGCGTGTCGGTGCGGCATTGCCGGACGTCGTTCTTGCCTTTCAGATCGAAATCCGACGCGGTGCCGCATACTTCGACGACCGCGCGCCAGATGCGGCGGTCGAGGCTCTTGGCGCCGGCCTCGGTGCGGAGGTCGAGGTCGCGGTGCTGGACCGCGACGCTCGGGTTCGCGGGCGCCGATTGGGCGAGGACGGGCTGGCCCGCCGAGGTGGCGGCCAGCGCGGCGAGGATCAGAAGCTTTTTCATCTTATGTCTCCATCGACCGGCCAAAGAGGAGGGGAGGAAGCCGGTGATCAGCAGATAAGCGATCGATCGGCGCGGCAGGAGCAACGATGTTGCGCGACCATTCTGCAAAATTGCAGAATGCCGCAGCGGCGGTTATGACGCACAAGACGCCATGTATGATTGGAACGACCTCAAAGCCTTTCTGGCCGTCGCCGAAACGGGCAGCACCTTGTCCGCCGCACAGGCACTGCGCGTCAGCCAGACGACTGTCGCGCGGCGGATCGCGGCGCTGGAGGCCGCGACCGGGCTCAATCTGTTCGAGCGGCGGCAGGCGGGCTATGCGCTGACCCCGGTGGGAGAGGCGATGCTGGGCAGCGCCGCGGCGGTGCGCGAAGCCGCAGATCGCTTTGGCGAAGCCGCCGGCGCATCATCGCGCGAAGTGGGCGGCACGGTCAGCCTGACGACGATGGAAATCTTTGCGGTCACCATCCTGCCGCCAATCCTGCGCGACTTGCGTGCCGAGCATCCGGGGATTCACATCCAGCTCGACACGTCGGACGAGCAGCGCGACCTGGCGAGCGGCGCCGCCGACATTGCGATCCGCAGCAGCAAGCAGCCGACCGGCGCCGGACTGGTCGGGCGGCGCATCGCGGATAATCCGTGGACGGTCTATTGCAGCCGCGACTATGCCGACCGCCACGGCATCCCGCACAGCCGCGAACAGCTGGCGGCGCATCCCTTTATCGGCGGCGGCGGCGGGGTGTGGAAACCCTATTTGGCGTGGCTCCAGCAATATGGGCTCGAGGAGTCGGTGGTGATGCAATATGACAGCGGCACCGGCCTGCTAGCCGGGGTGCGATCGGGCATGGGCCTGACCATCTTGCCCGCCTTCATCGCCGACCGCGAACCCGACCTGATCCGCTGTATCCCGCCCAAGAGCGAAGATACCACTGGGTTGTGGCTGCTAACCCACGAGCGGCTGCGCCATGTGCCGCGGGTGCGCTTGGTCCTCGATTTTCTCGCGCGTGAACTGACGAAGCTCGCGCGCGAAGGATAAACGATTAGCGCAGCTTTGCGCAGCCCAAGGCGGCCGCGTCGATCGCCGTCGCGGCACCGCGCAGCCGATAGGTGTCGGCAATCGCGCCGCCAGTCGCCGTGCTGCTCGCGACGCTCATGCTCGGTGCCGACCGCATCGCGGCGACAATCGCGGCGTCCATCCGCGGGTCGCTCGCCCAGCCATGCGCGCCGTTGCCGGTCAGGATGAACCGGCGGCTGCCGATGGTCAGGCGCAGGTCGCGTCCCGGCGCGCGCGCTTTCGACAGGCGGACATAGAATTGGCCGCGGATGCGCGATTTCGGCCAGTAGCCGACGCTGGCATAGGCCTTGACCTGCGGGGTACCGATCGTTGCCGAGGGGGCGGCGAGCGCGTAGCAGCGCGGGGTGGCGGGATCGCGGAAGGCGCCCCAGCCGTCGAAAATGCCGAGCGCCGTCGGGGCTGCAGCAAGCGCCGCGGCGGGCAGCGCCGCCAGCATCGTGAAAAAGAAGGTCCAGCGCCGCATCGCGCCTTCGTTCGCGCGATTGGGGATGCTTTGCAAGCATGGCTTGCACGTGCCGACGCGTGCGTTAAGGAAGGTGGGCATTTTCAGGGGCCGGGAATCGGAGCGACGAATCGCCTTCGATGGCTGCCCCGTCAGGGACTTCTCCCGCGGAACACAGGGATGGCGGATTAGAATGAAAGCGACGATCGAACGCGCAGTGTTGTTGAAAAGCCTTGGCCACGTCCAGTCGGTGGTCGAGCGGCGCAATACCATTCCCATCCTGTCGAACGTCCTGATCGAAGCCGATGCGTCGGGCCAGCTGAAGCTGATGGCGACCGACCTCGACCTGCAGGTCGTCGAAACGATCGTGGCCAAGGTCGAAACCGCCGGGACGACGACGGTGTCGGCGCACACTTTGTTTGAAATCGCGCGCAAACTGCCCGAGGGGGCCGAGGTCAGCCTGGCCGCCGCCGAGGGCAAGATGCAGGTCAAGGCCGGCCGCTCGAACTTCAACTTGCCGACGCTGCCGCGCGACGATTTCCCGGTGATCGCCGAGGGTGACCTGCCGACCAATTTCGAACTGCCCGTCGCCGCGCTGATCCAGATCATCGACAAGACGCGTTTCGCGATCTCGACCGAGGAAACGCGCTATTATCTCAACGGCATCTTCCTGCACGTCGCCGAAGATGCGTCGGGTCCGGTGCTCAAGGCCGCGGCGACCGACGGCCACCGCCTCGCGCGCTACACCGTCACCCGCCCCGAGGGCGCGGAGACGATGCCCGACGTGATCGTGCCGCGCAAATGCGTCACCGAAATCCGCAAGCTGCTCGACGAAGCCGAAGGCAATGTCGAAATCAGCCTGTCCGCAAGCAAGATCCGCTTCCAGCTCGGCAACGCCATTTTGACCTCCAAGCTGATCGACGGCACCTTCCCCGACTACAGCCGCGTCATCCCGACCGCGAACGACAAGCTGCTCAAGGTCGATCCTAAAAGCCTGTACCAAGGCGTCGACCGCGTCTCGACGATCGCCAGCGAGAAAACGCGCGCGGTCAAGGTGGGCCTCGACAAGGACCGCATCACGCTGTCGGTGACCAGCCCCGAGAATGGCACTGCGGCGGAAGAAGTCGCGGCGGTGTATGACAGCGAAGCGATGGAAATCGGCTTCAACGCGCGCTATCTGAGCGACATATTGGGGCAGGTCGATGGCGACACGGTCGAGCTGCACCTCGCCGACGCCAACGCCCCGACGCTGATCCGCGAAAGCGAGAAGAGCCCGGCGCTGTACGTCCTGATGCCGATGCGGGTTTAGTTTCCGTCGCCCCCGCGCAGGCGGGGGCCGCTGGCAACCTTATCCAGCCTGTGCAGAGTAAACCCGATAGCGGCCCCCGCCTGCGCGGGGGCGACGATTTATAAGCCCGCCTTCGCCACCCGCCAGATCACCCCGCCGGTATCGTCGGCAACCAGCGCGCTGCCATCCTTCGCCACCTTCACATCGGCCGGACGGCCGCGCGTGGTCTTGCCGTCCTTGCCCAGGAACTGGTCGAGCAGGGTGACAGGCAGCGCGTCGACGGGTTTGCCATTGGCCCCGAACTTGACGAACACGACGCTATAGCCCGCCGCCGGTTCGCGGTTCCACGATCCGTGCAGCGCGATCAGCGCCCCATTCGCCCAGCGGTCGCCCAAGTCGAGACCTTCGGTAAAGGTCATCCCCAGCGGGGCGGTGTGGGCGCCCAGACCATAGGCAGGACGCTTGACATATTGGCGGCGATCTTCGGCTTCGGGCTCAACGCGCGGGTCGACGAAGCCGCCCCAATAATACCAGGGCCAACCGTAAAAATCGCCTTCGGAGACATCGGCCAGATAGTCGGGCACCAGATCGCTGCCCAGCATGTCGCGCTCGTTGACCACGGTCCACAACCGGTTGCTGCCCGGATAAAAACCGAGCCCGACGGGGTTGCGGATGCCCGCGGCAAAGGTGCGGATATATTTCTGATCGGGGCGTACTTCGAGCACGCTGGCGCGGCGAAACTCGCGGGCCATGCCCTTTTCGCCGATATTGCTGTCGGCGCCGACACCGATGTAGAGCCAGCCATTGGGCGCGGCGGCAAGGCTCTTGGTCCAGTGACGATTGGTGCCCTTGGCAGGCAGCTCGACAATCTTGACGCCCTTGCCGCTCATCTTTGTCTCGCCCGCCACATAGGGGAAGGCGAGCAGCGCATCGGTGTTGGCGACGTACAACGTGTCACCGACCAGCGCCATGCCATAGGGCGAGTTGAGCCCGGTGAGATAGGCGGTCTTCACCTCGGCCTTGCCGTCGCCATCGGCGTCGCGGAGCAAGGTGATGCGATTGGCCGACGGACGGCGACCGGTGCCGCCCTTGGTCATCAGATTGCTCATGATCTTGCCCTCGACGCCCGACGTGTCGCGCGGCGGGCTTTGCGCCTCGGCCACCAGCACGTCGCCATTGGGCAGCACGAGCATGGTGCGCGGATGATCGAGCCCTTCGGCGAAGCGCGCCACGGCCAGCCCCTGCGCGGTGCGTGGCGCCTGACCCGCGGGCCAGCCGGTCGCTTCCGGGACATTGACCGTCGGGAAGGTCTCAGTCTTCTGCGACGCCATGACCGGCACCCGGCCGCTGAGTTCGGCGGTCGAGAAGCGCGCCACGTCGGGCCGCGACATGATGTACAGCGTCACGCCGCCGATGATGATCAGCAGCAACAGGGCGAGGGCGACATATTTCAGGATTTTGCGCATCACTCTTACCTACACCGACGACGCCCGGCGGCAAAGGGGCGAAACGCGCAACTTCGATGGCAAATAGAGTTAACGCCGCAGGGTCCGGTATTAACCTTACCCAGATCTTCATCACGGTTGGGAACGGCGCGGTGAGGCGCGCGCTTTAGGAGGACCGCTCCAAGGCAAAGACGGGGACTCCATGCATCTGCCTGCACCATTTCTGACCGATCGCGCTGCGGTCGAGGATGCCCATGCGCTGATCCGCGTGCATGGCGAAGAGGCGGGATTTGCCGCCGCCGCGCGCGCCGAGCAATATCGCGTCCTAGGCAACCACGTTCATTTTGCCCGTTGGCGTCAGATCGAACGGCTGATCACCTATCTGGCGGTCGAGGACATTCTCGACACGGTGCACTGAGGATAAGCGCCACAGCATTTTCGTCATTGCGAGCGAAGCGAAGCAATCCAGGGCGGGTTACGCTACGCTGGATTGCCGCGTCGCTTCGCTCCTCGCAATGGCGACGAGCGCTAAATCCGCAGCCCCGCCGTCTCCGGCAATCCCGCCATGATATTGAGATTCTGGACGCACGCGCCGCTGGCGCCCTTGCCCAGATTGTCGAGCCGCGCGATCAGGCGCGCCTGGCTGGCGTCGGCATTGGCGAACACAAACAGCTCGATCCGGTCGTCACCCGCGTCCGAGGCGCGGAGCAGCATTTCGCCATCCTCGGGCGCTTCGCCCATCACCACGACCGGGCTGGCGGCATAAAAATCGGCGAGCGCATCGCGCAGCGCATCGGGGCCGCCCGCATGCGGGATCGCCGCCAGCGGCAGCTGGACGTCGACCACCATGCCGCGATGCGCGGGGACGACCGACGGCGAGAACAGCGGTGCGATCGACAGACCGCAGCGCGCCTGCATCTCTGGCACATGCTTGTGGCCGAGCCTCAGCGCATAGCCGCGCCAAGCGATGTCGCGGTCCTGCTCGAACCGTTCGATCAGCGCTTTACCGCCGCCCGAATAGCCACTCACCGCGTTGCACGCATAGGGCCAGTCGGTGGGCAGCAGTCCCGCGCGGACGAGCGGTGCGATCAGTGCGATAAAGCCGGTCGAATAGCAGCCGGGGTTGCTGACCCGCGCCGCGCCAGCAACCGCATCATGCCCGCTGACCTCGGGAAAGCCATAGACCCAGCCGGGCGCAACGCGGTGTGCGGTCGATGCGTCGATGACGCGGGTGCGATCATTGTCGATCATCGCCACCGCGTCGCGCGCCGCATCGTCGGGCAGGCAGAGGATGACGAAATCGGCGTCGTTCAGTGCTTCGCGGCGCGCGCCCGCGTCCTTGCGGCGCGCCTCGTCGATCGCGAGCAGGGAAAACTCGCTCCGCCCCGCCAGCCGCTCGGCAATTTCCAGGCCCGTCGTTCCCGCCGCGCCGTCGATGAAGACCGTCTGTGTCATGATTTATCGCAGTCGTTTATACCCGCTCACCGGCGGATTATGATCCTTGGCAGCCGAACGCGCGATGACGTCGGCCAGCGGTTCTGTTTTCACCGCCATCCATCGTCGGCTGGCGTGGATGATATTTTGGCCGTCGGCCATGATCCCGACATGGCCGGGAAAGAATACCAGATCGCCGCGCGCGAGCGCCGATGGATCGACATCCTTGTCCGCGCCTAGTGCAGCCAGCTGCAAATCGCTGTCGCGCGGCAATTGCACCGCGGCGGCGGCCCAGCTCAGCTGGACCAGCCCCGAACAATCGATGCCCTTCGACGTGCGGCCGCCCCACAGATAGGGGGTGCCGATCAGTTCTTCGGCGCGTCCAGCGGGGTCGGCATCTTCGGCGCCGACCTCGACCAGCGCCGCGAGCGGCAGATAGCCGTGCGCCGTGACCAGCCACTCGCCCTCGACCTCGCCCATCACCAGCGCGCCGCGCGGCAGGACCGCGGGGCCGCCACTCGCGGCATCGGGCGCATTGTGCAGGATCGCCTCGATCATCTCGACGCGGTGGGTCGGCGCAATCGGCGCGGCCAGCGCGTCCGCCGACAGATAGCCGACATAATGGTCGGCCAGACAATAACCCCACGCCCAACCGCCGGTGAGGTCAAGCAGGGCAAAGCCTTCGCCGAACAAAAGTTCGCTGGTCTGGTCGGCGTCGAGCGACGGCGATCCTCGCAGCACCGCGGCGGGCAGCACCCCGCTGCGCATCATCGGTGCGGCATAATGCGGGGCGAAATGCTGGCCGGCGACGGCGATGTCGGCCAGGTCGGGGCGGATCGCGACGATACGCGGATCATAGGACTGCGACGTGCCGCTCAGGCCAAAGCGGTCGCGGCCCGCGCCGACGGCGCCGGGGCGTCCCATGCGCACGCGGTTTGCCGCTGAATTATCGCCGCCTTGAGCTGTCACCTGTCGTCCCGCAAATAGCTGTTCCGCGCCCCCGGCGGACAATCGCGCGCCATTAGACCAGCCGGACCCGCTTTATCAAGAATGTTCAGGCCTTGCCGCGCCGGTCGTAGCGCGCCTGCAGCATCGCCCATGCGGCGCGCAACCCCAGCGCCGCGCCGCCCTTGGGCCGCCCGGGCTTTGCCGACGGGCGCCAGGCGAAGGTGTCGAGATGCGCCCAGGCGACACCTTCTGGTACGAAGCGTTTGAGAAACAGCGCCGCGGTGATTGTCCCGGCAAAGGCCGAGCTGCCTGCGTTGCCCAGATCGGCGACGTCGGTTTCGAGCAGATCGGCATAGCCGTCCCACAGCGGCATCCGCCACAGCGGATCGTCGCGGTCGATCCCCGCGCTCAGCATTGCCTCGGCCAGCGCATCGTCGTTGGCGAACAGCGGTGGCAGGTCAGGGCCGAGTGCGACGCGGGCAGCGCCGGTCAGCGTCGCGAAATCAAGGATCAGTTCGGGTTTGGCTTCGCCCGCCTTCGCCAGCGCATCGCCCAGCACCAGTCGCCCTTCCGCATCGGTGTTGCCGATCTCGACGGTCAGGCCGAGGCGACTCTTGAGGACGTCGCCGGGGCGAAAGGCATCGGCCGAAATGGCATTCTCGGCCGCGGCGACCAGGCAGTGCAGCCGCACCGGCAGTCCGCTAGCCATCACCAGTTCGGCAAGCGCGAGCACATGCGCAGCGCCGCCCATGTCCTTTTTCATTAATCGCATGCCCGACGCGGGTTTGATGTCGAGCCCGCCGCTGTCGAAGCTGATCCCCTTGCCGACCAGCGCGACGCGCGGGTCTCCTTCCTTGCCCCACTCGATCTCGATCAGACGCGGGGCGTGATGCTTCGCCGCGGCGCGCCCGACCGCGTGGATCATCGGATAGCCCTGTTCGAGCGCCTCGCCTTTGGTGACGGTCAGCTTGCCGCCATGCGCCTTGGCGATCCGCTCGGCGGCCTTTTCGATGGCCGCCGGACCCATGTCGGCGGCGGGGGTGTTGACCATGTCGCGAACGAGTGCAGTCGCGCGCATTTCCGCCACGATTGGCGCTATCGCCCCGACGTCGCTGGTCAGCAGCACCCGCGATCCCTTGGTCTCGACCTTCGATCGGTAGGTGTCGAAGCGATACTGCGCGCTCATCCAGCCGAACAGGGCTTTGCCGGGCTGCCGCCCTTCGAGCCGATAGCGACCTGCGGGCAGGATCTGCCCCAGCTTTGCGAGGCACCACGCCGACAGGCTGTCGGTCTTCGCGACCGTCGTGACGACCGCCCATTTATCGGGATCGTCACCCGGCAGGATCGCGTGAACATACGGATCGGGTTTGAACCCGACCGCGGCAATGTGCGCGCGCTCACGGGCGCTGCGGCCCTTGAGCCATTCGTCATAGCCCTTTTTGTCGACAAGGTGGATCGGACGGGCGTCCTGCCCCTTGTCGGGCTGGATCAGGTCGGAATAGTCGGTCATGTCGATGGTGCTAGGCCGCCGTGGATATTTTGTCGATTCCCGGCGTTATGCTGGCATGACAACTAAACCACCGTATCGCACCATCATGCTGCTCCTGACCGGCGCCGCGCTCCTTTCGGGTTGTGCCGACGAGCCGCCGACGCCCGACGAGAAGGCCGCGGCAGCGGCGGTGCCGGGGGCGCCACCGGGCGCCGCCGCCGATGCAAAAACCGCCGCGGCATCGAACGTCAAGGAAAGTACCGATCTCGTGGAATTCGCCTATGCCTATCCGCGCGAGGCGGCCGCAATCCCGGCGCTTGCGGCATGGCTCGACAATGATCGCGCTACCAAGCGTGATGCGCTGACTGCCGCAGCCCGCCGCGACAAGGCTGCGGCAGAGAAGGCGAGTTTCCCCTATCACGCCCATAGCCATTCCCAATCGTGGCAGCTTGTTTCGAATACCCCGCGCTTTCTGAGCCTGTCGGCGGAAATTCAGACCTATACCGGCGGGGCGCACGGCATGACGAACTTTGCCACGCTGTTGTGGGACCGCAATCGGGCAAAGCAGCTACAGCCGCTCGACCTGTTCACCAGTGGCGAAGCGTTCGACGCTGCGATCCGCGAGCCGTTCTGCGCGGGGATCAAACGCGCCAAAGCGGCCAAGGGCATCGTCGCGGGGGACGCGTCTGACGATGCGTCCGGTGGATGCCCGCCTGCTTCGGCGCAGACGGTTTGGCTTGGGTCGTCCGACGGGCGCCATTTCGACCGCATGACCATCGCCATCGCGCCCTATGAAATCGGTTCGTTTGCCGAGGGCAGCTACAAGATCAACGTGCCGGTGACGGGGGAGGTGGTCGGAGCGGCAAAGCCCGAATACGCGCGGGACTTCCTGCCGATCAACTAAGGCGACCGGCCCATCGTTGGCGCGCCGTGAAACGCTCTATTCGGCTGCTTCCAGTTCGGCAGGTGCTGCCGCCACCGCGCGGGCATTGCCGAACGCCAACACGCCGTCGTCGATCGCGCCGGTTTTCATGTCGATGCGGTCCTGGATATAGTTCTGGTTGAGCCGCCACGGCAGCTTGTCGGCATTTTTCGGCATGATATGTAGCGACCGCTGGATATAGCCCGATGAGAAATCGAAAATATTCTCTTCGGTCAGCGTCGCCGGGTCGGCGAGCGAGGGGGTCGCGACGGTCGTGCCGGTTGCCTGCATATGGTTGAGCACACGGCAGACATATTCGGCGACGATGTCGGCGCGCAATGTCCAGCTGGCGTTGAGGTAACCGAACACCGCCGAGAAATTCGGGACGTTCGAGAACATGCACGCCTTGTAGTAAAAATGCTCGCTCCAGTCGACGAGGTCGCCATCGACGCGGACCGGAATCTTGCCTGCGACGGCGAGTTTCAGTCCGGTCGCGGTCACGATGATGTCGGCATCAAGATGCTGGCCCGACTTCAGCTGGATGCCGGTCGCATCAAAGCGTTCGATGTGATCGGTGACCACCGACGCCTTGTCGGCCTTCATCGCGTTGAAGAAATCGGCGTCGGGTACGAGGCACAGCCGCTGATCCCAGGGGTTATAGGGCGGGGTGAAGGTCTTTTCATCATAGTGGTCGCCCAGCGCCGCCTTGATCTTGCCCGACAGGAAATCCTTGACCTTCTCGGGCTTTTCGCGCGCGCGGCGAAAGCCGATGTCCTGCAGCTTCACATTTTTGAAGCGGGTGATCCGGTAAGCGAGCTTTTCAGGCAGGACTTTGCGCAGGAAATTGGCAAAGGCATCCTTCGCGGGACGGATGAAGAACCAGGTGGGGGTGCGTTGCAGCATCGTCACATGCGCGGCCTTGTCCGCCATCGACGGGACGATTGTCACCGCGGTCGCGCCCGACCCGATCACGACGACCTTCTTGCCCGCATAATCGAGATTTTCGGGCCAGAATTGCGGATGGATGATCTGGCCCCGGAAATCTTCGCGACCGGTGAAATTTGCGTCGAACGGCTCGTCATAGTCGTAATAGCCCGCGCCGAGATAAAGCCAGCGCGCGGTGGTGGTCGACGTGCCGCCCGCGTTGTCCTCCATCGTGACCGTCCAGCGCGCCGCGCTGCTGTCCCAGTCGGCGCCGACAACCTTGCGGTCGAAGCGGATGCGCTCGCGGATATGGCGCTCGTCGACGATACGATTGAGATATTCGAGGATCGCCGGGCCGTCGGCAATCGTCTTTTCATGCTTCCACGGTTCGAACACGAACCCCAGCGTGTGCATGTCGCTGTCCGATCGGATGCCGGGATAACGGAACAGATCCCAGGTGCCGCCCAGATTGGAACGGCGCTCGACCAGTCCAAAGCTGCGGTCGGGGCTGTACTGCTGGAGATGCACCGCCATGCCGATGCCCGAAATTCCGGCGCCGACAATCAGCACGTCCTGATCGACCGGTGCAGCCTTCGTATCTGCGGGGCGTTCCATCGTCGCCGTACCTGCCATGATCCTGTCTCCCGACTATGTTTGGATACAGCTTACGCACCACGTTTCATTTTGCAATCGAATTGACGTTTACGGAAAGCGGCGTGGCGGTGAAGCCCGCTTGTCGCTGTCACAATATTGTCATAGGGGCGTAACGCTTTTGTCACCTTGGCCCGCGTCGGCCGGATTTGCAGGAAAGGATTGAGCCCATGCGTCAAATCGCCGTCCTTCCCTATCGCTTCAGCGGTACCGCCCATGATGGCCCGACCGAAATCCTGTTGATCACGTCGCGCGAAACGAAACGCTGGGTGGTCCCCAAGGGCAACCCGCTGACCGGCATGACGCGCCACGCCGCCGCAGCTGTCGAAGCCGAGGAAGAAGCCGGCGTGACCGGGGCAGTGTGTCCGACGCCGATCGGCAGCTATGAATATCGCAAGCGCCGCGCGAATGGCGCGGCGATCATGTACAATGTCGAAGTGTTTCCGCTGGCGGTGACCAATGAGCTCGCCGAGTGGAAAGAAATGGACGAGCGCGAGCGCAAATGGTTCTCGTTTCGCGATGCCGCTTCGGCGGTCGAAGAGCCGGATCTGCAAGCGCTGATCCGCTCGTTCGGCGACGGCGGTTTTCGTGCCGTCGCGGCGCCGCGCAGCGCCGTTCAGAATGTCGCAGAAAAAGCAGGGGTAAGCCGGATGTTCGCATGGTTTCAGCGATTGCTGCCGCGACAGGGTAATTTCTTTGAATTGTTCGAAAGTCACGCCGCGACACTCGTTGCAGGCGCCAATGCCTTGTCGCGGATGTTGCAGGGCGGCGAGGGAATGGCCGACCATGTTCAGGAAATCATCGAGCGCGAGCATGACGCCGATGCGATCACGCGCGAAGTCCTCCAGACCGTCCGTCGCACCTTTTTGACCCCCTTCGACCGCAGCGCGATCACCAGCCTGATCGCGTCGATGGACGATGCGATCGACGAGATGCAAAAGACCGCGGGCGCCGTCGATCTGTACGACGTCACCGAATTCGAGCCCGAAATGCGCGACATCGGCGGCATCATCGTCGACGCGGCGCGGTTGACCGCCGAGGCGCTACCGCTGCTCCGCAATATTTCCGCCAACGCGACGCGGCTTCATGAGCTGACCGAGCGGCTGGTGAGGATGGAAGGCCATGCCGACGAAATCCACGCCGCGGGCCTCAAGCGCCTGTTCAAGGAACATGGGCAATCGAACAGCGCCCGCTTCCTGATCGGGCGTGAACTCTACCGTCACCTCGAACGTGTCACCGACAGTTTCGAAGATGTCGCGAACGAGATCGACGGCCTGGTCATCGACCACGCATAAGCGGACAATTGCAAATGTGCTCCCACCAGTCCGTTCGCATCGAGCGACGTCGAGATGCCCATCGGCATAGCGCTGCCCTGAAGGGTGTCTCGACTTCGCTCGACACGAACGGGCTTTTGATTTCGGGAATATAGGTCGATGCACGAACTCGCTTTCCCGCTCCTCGTCGGTCTGGTCATTCTGGCGCTGGCGTTCGATTTCCTGAACGGACTGCACGACGCCGCGAATAGCATCGCGACCGTCGTTGCGACGCGGCTGCTGCGCCCGGTGCAGGCGGTGATCTTTGCCGCCTTCTTCAACTTCGCCGCTTACTTCCTGTCGGTGATCTTTCCTGAGCTGCACAAGGTCGCCGAGACGATCGGCAAAGGGATCATCGACAAGGATCTGGTGACCCCCGCGGTGGTGTTCGGGGCGCTGGTGGGGGCGATGTTCTGGAACATCGTGACCTGGCTAAAAGGCATTCCGTCGTCGTCGAGCCACGCGCTCGTCGGCGGCATCGTCGGTGCGGGCGTCGCGCACGCGGGGTTCGAGGGGATCGAGTGGACCGGGCTCAACAAGACGGTGATTGCCATCTTCCTGTCGCCGATGCTCGGCATGTTGCTCGCGATGCTGGTGATGTTGGTCAGCAGCTGGGCGCTGCATCGGGCCACCGCCAAATTCGCCGAAAAGACCTTTCGCCGTCTCCATTTGCTGTCCTCGGCCGCCTATTCGGTCAGCCACGGGCTGAATGATGCGCAAAAGACGATGGGGATCATCGCGGTGCTGCTCTATTCGACCGGCTATCTGGAGGGCGAGTTTCATGTTCCGCACTGGGTGGCATTCAGCTGCTATGTCGCGATCGCGCTCGGCACGCTGTCGGGCGGGTGGAAGATCATCGAGACGATGGGCGGGCGGATCACCAAACTGTCACACCATCAGGGCTTTGCCGCATCGACCGGCGGGTCGATCATGGTGTTCACCGCCAGCCTGCTCGGCATCCCGGTATCGACGACGCACACGATCACCGGCAGCATCATCGGCGCCGGCGTCGCGCGCCGCGCCAGCGCGGTGCGCTGGGGCGTGGCCAGCAATGTCGTCGCGGCGTGGTTCATCACTATCCCGGCGAGCGCGATCGTCGCGGCGGCGTTCTACGGTCTCACCCGCCTGTTCTGATCATTTCGCCGGGCGGTAATCGACGCTCGCCCCGCCGACCATCCGCACCGGCAGATACAGCCCGTTGCCATAGGCCTTGATCTGACCAATCTCAAAGCCATCGACGCGGGTGCGGATGACGAACGCGCCCTCGCGCCGCTGGTCGACCGCGCGTTTGATCTTGCCCTGCAACTCGCTCAGGTCGCGCGCGAAATTCTGCGTCAACGCGTCGGCGATCAGCGGCGCAAAGCCGGGGCTTTGGCCGAGCGTGATCAACAGGTCGCCGCCCACCCCGTCGGTGTCGCCGTTGATCGACAGATTGGTGAAATGCACCTCGGCCGATCCGGGCTTGTTGACGGGAACCGCGGTCATCCAGATGCGGCCGTGGGTCGGCTCGCCGCTGCGGTCCGCAAGCCGCATCGCCACATCGACGCCCAAGGCGATGCGTCCGTCGGGTGCGCCATAGATCGTCGATTTGCCGAATTTGACCGTCATCGGTCCGACTTTAGGCAAGGCAAAAGGCCGTGCCGACCGTTTGAGCAGCGCGCGATCGACCACGGGCTGAAGCTGGGCATAGTCGGCGAGCACCGGCACCCGCACGTCGAGGAGCGGTTTGGGCGCTTCGCGGACCATCTTCGGCAGCGGCGTCGGCGTCGGATCGGTGGGCCGACCCGACACAAAGGTCTCGGTGATCGCTTCGAGCCCGAGGTTCAGCCGCATCTGCTGCCCCTCCATCCGGTACCCGCCATAGAGGATGCGCTGCGGCGTGACGCGCATCCATACCGGCGGCTTGTCGCGATTGAGCTCGAGTGCTGTGAAGCTCTGCCGCCACACCTCGGCCGCCTGCTGGCGAATGTCGATCCGCGCGATCTCGCGGTTCACTTCGCGCTCGACGTCGCGCACGACCGGTTTCAGCTTGGCATCGGCCTCGTCGGTAAAGGTGATGCGCTTGCCCAGAAAGTCGATCCCTGGCGCGTTGGTCCAGCCATAGCTGATCCGCGCCGTGCCGCGAGTGCGCCAGTCGGGGGTGATGTCGATCTTGACCCGCGCATGCGCCATCGCGGCGCCGGTCGCGGTCTCACCCTTCAACACCCCGCCGACGTCACGCGCGGCGATTGTGGCGTTCAGCGGCACATCGACGATAATCTCGTCACCCACGCCGCGCAGCCGCAGCGGCCCGCGCGTCACGCGCCCGACGATGGTGCAGGCGATGGGCGGCGTCACCTTGACCTTCTTGCCGAAGATCTTGACCTGCTGCGGCTTCACGCACGCCCGCTCGCGCCGGTTGATCGTCCACAGCGTCTTCGGAACCGCGCGTTCGAGCGCTTGTTTGAGCGCGGTGGTATCGGCGTTGATAGGCACCGCGATCAGCGATGTCTGCGTCGGAGAAGGCGCCTTGTCGGTGGCGCGCGGCGGCGGATCGACGGCGACCTTGCGGTCGCAGGCGGCGAGCGTACTCGCGGCTGCAATGGCCACGGCTAGTGAGTTGATCGCCCGCATATCCCAGCCCCCGATAGATGCTTCCCCATTAACACCAATCGGTAAAGGCCGTTCCAACAAATCGAAGGTTCAGGCGGCGACTACCCCGAACAGATCATGCTCGTCGGCATCCTCGATCGCGACATCGACGATATCGCCCGCCTTCAATGTCGCCGAGACATCGCGCAGATACACATGGCCGTCGATCTCGGGCGCATCGGCCTGTGAGCGGCCGGTGGCGCCAATGCTGCCGTCTTCATCCGCTTCGCCGACTTCGTCGATGATCACCGGCAGCGTGCGGCCGATCTTGGCTTCGAGTTTGGCGGCGCTGATCGCTGCGGTTTTTTCCATGATCCGCTGGTAGCGCTCTTCCTTGAGCTCCTCGGGCACCTGATCGTCGAGCGCATTCGCCTGCGCGCCCGCGACGGGTTCAAAGCGGAAGGCGCCGACGCGGTCGAGCTGCGCTTCGTCGAGCCAGTCGAGGAGATACTGGAAGTCGGCCTCGGTCTCGCCGGGGAAGCCGACGACGAAGCTGGAGCGGATCGCGATGTCGGGGGCGATGGCGCGCCAGTTCTTCAGGCGTTCGAGCACTTTCGCTTCGTTCGCGGGGCGCTTCATGCGCTTGAGGACGCTCGGGCTCGCGTGCTGGAATGGGATGTCAAGATAGGGCGTCAGCAGTCCCTCGGCCATCAACGGAATGACCGCGTCGACGTGCGGATAGGGATAGACATAGTGGAGGCGCACCCAAGGGGCGCGGCCTTCGCTCGTCTGGAGCTGGCCGAGTTCGCGCGCGAGGTCGGTCATGTGGGCGCGGACTTCGCGGCCCTTCCAATCGCGCGGATCGTGACGGGTGTCGACGCCATAGGCCGAGGTGTCCTGGCTGATGACGAGCAATTCCTTCGTCCCCGCGGCGACGAGCTTTTCGGCCTCGCGCAGCACCGCATCGATGCGGCGGCTGACGAGTTTGCCGCGCAGGTCGGGGATGATGCAGAAGGAGCAGCTGTGGTTGCAGCCTTCGGAAATCTTGAGGTAGCTGTAGTGGCGCGGCGTCAGCTTCAGCCCGCCTTCGGGAACCAGATCGACGAACGGCCCCTGCGTCGGCGGCGCGGCCTCGTGGACGGCATCGACGACTTGCTCATATTGATGTGCGCCGGTGACCGCGAGGACGTTGGGGAAGCGCGCGCGGATGACGTCGGCTTCATTGCCCATGCAGCCGGTGACGATGACGCGGCCATTCTCGGCCATCGCTTCGCCGATCGCCTCAAGGCTTTCTTCCTTCGCCGAGTCGAGGAAGCCGCAGGTGTTGACGAGAACGACGTCGGCGCCCGCATAATCGGGCGACAGGCCATAACCGTCAGCGCGCAGCTTGGTGAGAATCCGTTCGCTGTCGACGAGTGCCTTGGGGCAGCCGAGCGAAACCATGCCGACCTTCGGCTGGGTGGGGAGGGTTGTGACTGTCATGATTGGCCGCGCGCATAGGGGATTTTTTGGGGTTTGTCACGAGGGTGCTTCTCGCGTCATTGCGAGGAGCGAAGCGACGCGGCAATCCCCAGCTGTCGATTTGGCCTGACGATGGCTGGAGATTGCTTCTTCGCCTTCGGCTCCTCGCAATGACGTTGGTTATTTCCCCGCCAACGTATCCGCCACGATCCGCCACACCTTCGGGTTGATCCCAAGCCCCAGATGCGTGCTGTCGACTTTGATGTTGCGCGCCTGGTCGTTGTAGATGTCGACCGCGATATCCGGCCCGACGATGCCGTCGCGGTCGGAATAGATCACCGTCAGCGGCTGGGTCAGGCCTTTCAGGTTGCGCGCGTGAATCTCGCGCTCGATCGCGTCGAAGTCGCGGCCCGCAAAGCGCTGCGCGAGCGCGGTATATTTGGGGCCGCCGATGATCGGGGTGCCCATGGTGATGACCTCGCGCACGAGCTTTGGATAAGCGCGCGCGGTTTCGCGGGCGATGACGCCGCCTAGGCTCCAGCCGATCAGGGTGAGCGGGGCGCCGTCGGCCTTCACCCACTTGGCCGCCTGCGCTGCAAAGCGTTCGACGTCGGCGGCGACGCGGCCCTGATTACGGCCCATACCCCAGTCGCGGACGTGATAGCCGAGGTGGCGGAGATACGCCTCCAGCGGCCGCATCGAGAGTTCGGACGCGCCATAGCCGGGGAGCAGCGCAATCGGACGCCCGTCGCCGCGCGGGGCGCCGATCAGGTGATAGCCCGACAGGCCGTAGCGGAGCATGTCGAACGGCAGCGTGAGTTCGCCGAGCTGCGCCAACCGACTTGGCGGTTTCAACCCGGTGGGCAGCGGAACGTCGCGGGGCATCGCCTTCTCCCTGTCATCGTTTTACAGCTTGGCCGATTGGTGCGGCATTGCAAGCGGATAGGGTGACGGATGAGCATAGGCGTATTTGCGGCAGTTTCGGCGGCGATTGCGGTGGCGGCGGGCGCGTTCGGCGCGCATGGCGCGGCGGGACATCAGGAGGCCGAATGGCTGCGCACCGGGGGCATGTACCAGCTGGTTCATGCGGTTGCGGCGCTGGCGATCATGGGCGTTGCGCGCGGCCCGGCGATCATGCTGCTGGTCGGCGCAGCGATTTTTGCCGCCACCCTCTATGCAATGGCGCTCGGCGCGCCGCGCTGGCTGGGAGCTGTGACGCCGATCGGCGGCGGGTTGCTGATCATCGGGTGGCTGTGGGCGGGTTGGCTCTACTGGCGGGGCTAACCGCCCGGCACGCTTGCTTCGCACTCTTCGCAGCGAATGACCTCGACGATCATGTCGCCGGGGGCAAGGCTTTGCGCCTCGGGCTCCCAAAAGCCGAAGGGCTTGCCGCCGCGATAGATGCGCAGGCCGCGGCCTTCGCTGGCGAGTTGGTCGATGCTGCGGCCGATTTCCGCCGCCGCAACCGGGCGTTCGCGCAGCTGGACGCGGCCGCCGATGCTGGCGAGGTCGGCCATATAGTCGGCGACATGCGCGCCCTGCGCCGATCCGGCGAGGAGCAAGCCAGTGAAGCTGACCGGGTTGATGACATTGTTGGCGCCCGCCTGCCGCGCGAGCAGTTCATTATCCTGCGCGCGGATGACGACGCTGATCGGCACTTTGGGCGACAAGTGTCGGACGGTGAGGACCATCAGGATCGACGTATCGTCGCGCCCCGCCGACACCAGCACCGCCTGCGCCCGCGCGATATGGACGTCGATCAGCGTGTCGTCGTTTGACGCGTCACCCTGCAACACGTTGCAGCCCATCGCCTCGGCCTCTTCGATCCGCGATGCCGACTGGTCGATGACGACGATGCAGGTCGGGTCGGTGCCGCGCGCGATCAGTTCGCGAACTGCTTCGCTGCCGCTGATGCCGAAGCCGAGGACGACGATATGGTCGGTGAGCTTTGCCTGGATGCGGGCCATGCGCCATTTTTCCCATGTGCGTTTGAGGACGAAATTATAGGCGGTGCCGACGAAGATAAACAGTACCGCGATGCGGATCGGAGTGACGATCACTGCCTCGATCAAGCGCGAGCGGTCGGACACCGGAGCGATGTCGCCAAAGCCGGTGGTGGTCACCGAAATCATCGTGAAATAGACGACGTCGAGGAAGCTGATGTGGCCGTCATGACTGTCTTTCAGCCCCGCCCGGTCGATCCAGTGGACCAGCACGACAATGCCGATCAGGAAAAAGGCGAGGCTGAGCCGCGCGAGGACGTCGGCCCACACGGGCCATTTGCTGGCACGCTTCAGCGGTTGGAAGCGGTGCTGCAATTTGAGCTTTTGCGCGGGGCGTTTGCTCATCGGGGCGGCAATTGTTTCATCGGATCAACGGGTATGCGATTTTTGCGCAGCTGGAAATGGAGTTGCGATGTCTGGACTTGCCCGGTCGCCCCCGCCCGGCCGATGACGTCGCCAGTTTTGACCGCTTGCCCGCGCTGGACGTCGATGCGCGCCGCATGGCCGTAGGCGCTGACCCAGCCGCCGCCATGGTTGATCAGGATCAGCCCGCCATACACGCCGATCTGGTCGCCGGCATAGGCGACCACACCGTCGGCGGTGGCGCGGATCGGGGTGCCCGCGGCTGCGGCGATGTTGATCCCGTCGCTAACCTTGCCCGGCGCGAGCGGGCCGAAGCGCGCGAGGATGGGGCCGTTGAGCGGCCAGGCGAAGCGGCCGGCGAACGCGGCGGGGACGGCGAGGGCGGTCGTGACCGGCTGGCGCGGCGCGGTGCTGCCGGTCGTGGGGCGGGCGGTTTCGGCGAGCGCGGGCTGGCTGCCGGTGACGATGTCGTCGATGTCGAGGGTGAAGGCAGCGGCGCGGGCGCCGACGTTGACGGGGCCGGATGGCGCGGCGCGCGCATCGGACGGCAGGCGCAGCCGCTGCCCGACGCGCAATATATAGGGGTCGGCGAGCGCGTTGATCGTAATGATCTCGCCCCATTCGGCGCCATAGGCGCGCGCGATGCTGATCCCGGTCTCCCCCGCGCCGACGCGGTGATAGAGACCGGCGGGGATGCGGAGTTGCTGGCCGGGTCGCAGAGTGAAGGGCGGGGTGAGGTCGTTTTCAAGCGCGAGCGCTTCGGACCCGGCGCCGGTCATCTCGCCGATCGCGCGCAGCGTGTCGCCGGGGCGGACGGTGTAGCTGCTCGCGACGATGCGGACGGCGTTGGTGGCGACGGGTTTGAGCGTCCAGGTCGGTCGGGCATCGCCGCCAACGACATCGCTGGCCGATTGGCGTTCGAAGTCGAAGCTATCGGGGACAGGCGGCGGTGCTGGCGTCCGCGCGATGGGCCGTGGCGGCGGGGCAGGGGCCGCGGGGATGCAACCGGCGAGCGGCAGCACGCACAGCAAAGCCCCGAGATGTCGTCTGATTTCCCCCACGCGCCGCTTTTGCCAAAGGAAGCGGGCGGTGGCTAGGCGATTTCACGGATTAGTCCTCCCTGTCGCGCAGCGATGGGGAGGGGGACTGTCCGCGCAGCGGATGGTGGAGGGGCTTTGCGACGTTTGCGCCATGGCCCCTCCGTCAGCGCTCCGCGCTGCCACCTCCCCATCGCTGCGCGACAGGGAGGATTTTCTCATACCGCGTAAGCCGCCCGCAACGCCGCGAGCGACGCATCATGCGTCAGGTCGAGCTGGAGCGGGGTGACCGAGATATAGCGGTCGTCGATCGCCTCGAGATCGCTGTCGTGCCCCGGCGAATGTTCGATGCCGTGCAGGCCGAACCAGTAATAGCGATAGCCGCGCGGGTCGGTGCCTTCGACGATCGACCCGCGACCGTAATCGTGGAAACCCTGCCGCGTCACCCGGATGCCGCGCACGTCGGCGGCGGGGATCGCCGGGAAATTGACGTTGATTAGCGTGCGCGGCGCCATGTCCATGGCGAGTAGCGGGCGCAGCACCTTGGCGCCCCACACTTCGGCAGGCTCGAACGGCACCGCGTCGCCCATGCCTTCCTTGGCATAAACCTGGCTGAGTGCGATCGAGCGGATCCCGGCGAGCGCGCCCTCGATCGCTGCCGACACGGTGCCCGAATAAGTGACGTCGTCGCCGAGGTTGGCGCCGCGATTGACCCCCGACAGGATCAGGTCGGGTTTATCGGGCATCAGCTTGCCGATCGCCATCATCACCGAGTCGGTGGGTGTGCCGCTGCACGAGAAGCGCCTTTCGTCATGCTGGCGGATGCGGACGGGGCGCGAGAGGGTGAGCGAGTGACCGGCGCCGGACTGTTCCTCGGCGGGGGCGCAGACCCAGATGTCGTCGGACAGCTGGCGCGCGATCGCTTCGAGCACGGCGAGGCCGGGGGCATGGTAGCCGTCGTCGTTGGTGAGGAGGATGCGCACGGTTACGGTCTCTCTTTCTTCGTCACCCCGGACTTGATCCGGGGTCCATGCAGCGGCGGCGTCGTGGACCCCGGATCAAGTCCGGGGTGACGATAGTTTTAGCTGGTGGGCGTCAATTTCGTGATCCCACCCATATACGGAAGCAGCGCGTCGGGAACGATGACGCTACCATCCGCCTGCTGATAATTCTCCAGCACCGCGACCAGCGTGCGGCCCACGGCCAACCCCGACCCGTTCAGCGTATGCACAAACTCATTGCTCTTGCCGCCCTCGCGCCGAAACCGCGTGTTCATGCGCCGCGCCTGGAAATCGCCGCAGTTCGAACAGCTCGAAATCTCGCGATAGGCGTTCTGGCCGGGCAGCCACACTTCGAGGTCATAGGTCTTGCGCGCCGCAAAACCCATGTCGCCCGCACACAGCAGCATCTTGCGATAGGGCAGCTCCAGCGCTTCGAGGATCGATTCGGCGGCGCGCGTTTTGCGCTCCAGCTCGGCATCGCTGTCCTCGGGACGGACAATCGAGACGAGCTCGACCTTCCAGAACTGATGCTGGCGGATATAGCCGCGCGTGTCGCGCCCCGCCGACCCGGCTTCGGAACGGAAGCAGGGGGTCAGCGCGGTCATGCGGATCGGCAGATCAGTTTCGGGCAAAATCTCTTCGCGCACCGCGTTGGTCAGGCTCATTTCGGAGGTCGAGATCAACCAGCGGCCGTCGGTGGTCTGGAACAGGTCTTCGCGGAATTTGGGAAGCTGCGTGGTGCCGAACGCGGCTTCGTCGCGGACCATCAGCGGGGTGGCGCATTCGGTATAGCCCGCGTCGATCGTCTGCTTGTCGATCATGAACTGGCCGAGCGCACGTTCGAGCCTTGCCATCTGGCCTTTCAGAAAGGCGAAGCGCGCCCCTGACATTTTGGCCGCGGTCTCGAAATCGAGCCCGAGCGCTGGGCCAAAGTCGGCGTGCTCCTGAGCGACGAAATCGAACGTCCGCGGGGTGCCCCAGCGCGAAATCTCGACATTGCCATCTTCGTCCTCGCCATCGGGGACGTCGGCAGCAGGCAGGTTGGGGAGCGCGGCGAGGGCGTCGTGCAGCGCGGCAAGCTGCTCGCGTTCGGCATTTTCTTTTTCGGGCAGCGAGGTCTTGAGCGTGGCGACCTCGGCCTTGAGCGCTTCGGCCTTGTCCTTGTCGCCCTGCGCCATCGCCTGGCCGATCAGCTTCGACGCTTCGTTGCGGCGCGCGAGCGCGGCCTGAATTTCGGTCTGCAACGCGCGCACCGACGCGTCGGCGGTCAGGATGGCGGCGGACAGGGGTTCGAGGCCACGGCGCGCGAGGCCGGCGTCGAAGGCTTGCGGGTCTTCCCGGATCAGGCGGATATCGTGCATGGCCGCGCTATGGCGTTGCTGGGCGGGGGGTGCAAGCCCGTCCTTGTGTGATGCTCCCCGTGGCGCAGCCATGGGGAGGGGGACCGCCGCCGCAGGCGGTGGTGGAGGGGCAGCGACGGTGCGCCATTGCCCCTCCGTCAGCGCTTCGCGCTGCCACCTCCCCATCGCTACGCGACAGCGAGGATTGTTAGCTAACGGCGCTGCGCAAACCCGGCGCGCCCATAAAAAAGGGCGGCCCCGAAAGGCAGCCCCTTAGTATGGTGGTCCGGGTTTAGCCCCCCCGACCTCCAGTGGATCACTTACGCCGCGTAGGCGTCTTTGTCGTTGCGGTTGGCGGCGCGGCGGCGCGCGACGAGCGCGACGGCGGCGGCGCCGAACAACAGCATCATCGGCGGCGCGGGAACCGGCGTCGGCGGGTTGCCCGACGAGCTGCTCGTGCTGCCGCCCGAGCTGGACGAAGAAGATGATGACGAGCTGCTGCTCGACGATGACGAACCGGTGCTGCCCGTGCTCGTGCTGCCGGTCGAACCCCAGCTGCTGCTGCCGCCGGTCGCGCCCGAAGAGGTTGCGCCGCTCGACGTACTGCTGCTCGACGACGATGACGAGCTGGACGACGAGCTGCTCGAACCACCCGAGCTGCTGCTGGAGCCGCCCGAGCTGCCGCTCGAACCGTTTGAGCCGCCCGAACTGCCGTGCGAGGAGCCGCCCCAGCCCGAGCTGCCATGCGAACTACCGTGCGACGAGCCGCCCTTGGACGAGTTGCCGCCCGACGAGGACGAGCTCGACGAGGAGGACGACGACGAGGAGCTCGACGACGAGCTGCTGCTCGACGACGAGGTGCTGACGTTGCCCGATGAGGTCGAGACGTTACCTGACGAGGTGCTGACATTGCCCGAAGAGGTCGAAACGCCGCCGGTCGAGGTGCTGACACCGCCAGTCGAGGTCGAAACGCCGCCGGTCGAAGTCGAGACACCGCCGGTGGACGTCGAAACGCCACCCGTCGAGGTCGAGGTGCTGACCCCGCCGGTCGAGGTCGACACGCCGCCCGAGGTGCTGCTGGAGGTGGTGCTGAGCCCGCCGGTGGTCGTCGAAGTAACCACCACGCTGCCGCCGCCACCGCTGCTGCTGCCGCCGCCAAAGAAGCCGCCAAAGAAGCCGCCGCCGATACCGCCGCCAAAACCGCCACCGATCACGGTGACGCCGCCGCCGCTGCCGCCGCCTTCAAAACCGCCGCGTGACGGGAAGGGCGCGTAAGGGATCGGGGGCAGCGGGATCGTCTGCGTCACCACCTGCGTCTGCGGGGTTGCGGTGCGGATGATGCGCTTGGTCGTGACGACGCGGCGGATCCGCTTGACCGGCTTGCGCGCCGCGTGGCGCTTGCGAACAACCTTTTTGCCAACGCAGGGCGAGCAGGACTTGACCGTCTGGGCCCGCGCCTTGGGCACGTCGGTAATCTGCATCGCGCCGGTACCGATCAGCGCACCGCCACAGGTGCAGGCGCAAAGCTTGGCGAGGGCCATTCGGACAGACATAGGTTTCTCTTTCTTTCCCGTTGCAGGTGCAAAGCGCCATCCACCGACACCTGTTTCACCTTCGCTATACCCCAAAAGGTCAAAGCTTTGCGAACACAGCAATTGCGTTAACCGCGTTTGCCTGTCCGACAGCGGGAAAAGGAGGCCGGAATCAACCCAAATCACCGTTCTTGTCCCAAAATAGTACGGAAACTGCAATGATTCTATGCGATTGGTTAACCTTCGGCCCTAAATCGGGCTCGGTCACGGGGCGATGCGGGTCGCGATCGATTGATAAGAATCACACTGCGCGCCTTCTCCGTTCAGCCGCGCTTCACGCCCTGTCGCTATCGGCTGCTTCGGCGCTTGTATCGTCGCCAGCGGCTGGTTATAGGCGCGCCACTCCCTGCACCGCTTGGCGGACCGCAGGGTGACAGGAAAGGACGCGAGAGCCCCTCATGCCGACCAAGATTGCCGACATTGGTGCCGACGCGCTGCGCGCAGCCAAATCAAATCTCGATACGGATTATGTTCCTCGCGACGACGAAGCGTTCATGAACGAGCGGCAGCAGGAATATTTCCGCGGCCTGCTCCTCGCCTGGAAAAAGTCGATCCTGTCCGAATCCGAATCGACGCTGGCCCATCTGCAGGATGGCCCGCTGCGCGAACCCGATCTGGCCGACCGCGCGTCGAGCGAGACCGACTGGGCGATCGAACTCAGAACCCGCGACCGCCAGCGCAAGCTGATCGCCAAGATCGATTCGGCGATCCGCCGCATCGACGAGGGTGAATATGGCTATTGCGCAGTGACTGGCGAGCCGATCTCGCTGGCGCGCCTACAAGCGCGTCCGATCGCGACGATGACGCTGGAAGCGCAGGAGCGCCACGAGCGTAATGAGCGAATTTCGCGCGAAGATTGATCCGCAGCGGGACAATATCGCCCAATCCCACATCCATAATTTACGTTTCGGCAACGGCTGGGCTCTAGCTTGGCGACCCTCACAATAAACGCGGGGAATGGGTCGCAATGGATTCGCGTGAGCCGGTAACGGTAGATGAAGAAGTGGCGGCGCTGTCGCGCGGCGCCGATCGGGACAGCCTGTTCATGCAGGCCAGCCTGATCGTGCCGGGTCGCGCCGACCCGGTCGTGGTGCGGGTGCGCAACCTGTCGCCGGGCGGGATGCTGGCCGAGGGCAAGATACGCGTCGAACAGGGCGCATCGGTCGAAGTCGATCTGAAAAATGTCGGTCCGGTACCTGGCCGCGTCGTGTGGGCGGGCGAGGGAAAGTTCGGTATCGCCTTCGATCATCAGATTGATCCGCAGGCGGTGCGTCATCAGGTAGCGAAGAAGTCCGATCTACCACCGCATCTGCGGCGTTCCGGCCTCGAACGGGGGCCGCTGTACCGCCGACGCTGATGCATCCTGCATAGGGCGGCACCAGCGGGGCGGTAACGGCTGGCGGTCGTCAGGCGATCGCGAGCATCTCTTCTTTGAGTTTCAGCTTCTGCTTTTTCAGTTGCGCCAGCGCCGCCATGTTGGGCGCCGGTCGCCGCTCTTCATTCGCAATTTTCTCGTCGAGGTTCGCGTGACGCGACTTCAGGGCGGAAAGATGCGACGTGCTCATGGGCCATTCTCCTTTTCGACTCGATTAGCAGGACCGAGTAAATCACGAATCGGAGCGAATGTCGTTGCGATTCGCTGAGCCGGTCCCCGTTGCGGACCAGTGGTGAACGTGGCAGGGAAGCGCTCGTGAGCCCCGACGAAATTACCCAGCGCCTGGAACTGTTACGGATCGAGCATCGCGACCTCGACGCCGCGATCATTGCGCTCGGCACCGCGGCGGTTCCCGACCAGTTGCAGCTCGCGCGGCTCAAGAAACGCAAGCTGCGCCTGCGCGACGAAATCGCGTGGTGCGAGGATCAGCTGGTGCCTGACATTATCGCCTGAATCAAAACGGGACGCCGCGGTGCCGCAATTTCATGGTTACCGCCATTGCATTGCGGCGCAGCCATGGCATCCATCGGTCCATGGTCGCCCGGCAATCAGACATGATGGCAATCGCAGTGCCGGTGCAACGCGCGCAGGTCGAAAATCTTTATGTCGAGGCGATGGTGCTCGCCGACGAAGCGCACGCCGCCTTTGCCGCGCAGCGCGACCTGGGCGACGTCCGCTGCGACGGGCTGATGCAAATCAGCCTGGCGTGCGAATCGCTCAAGACCACGACGCGGCTGATGCATGTCATCGCCTGGCTGCTCCACCGCCGCGCGATGATGGCGGGCGATCCGGGCGCGGGGCCGAATGACAGCGCGGCGCGGATTGGCGAACCGGTGGCGGCCGACTGGGATGTTTGCGCGGGGTTCGAGGCGTCGGTGCGGCGGATCATCGCGGCGAGCGAGCGCTTGTTCGAACGGATCGCGGGGCTGGAGGCGGGCTGGGACGCACCGCAGGCGGCGACGCCGGTACAGCGGCTGCTGGCGCAGCTGGAGGCGCGGCTTTAATAGAGCGGCATGTCTTTTTGGGGTGGGGAGCTGCCTTTCCCCTCTCCCGTCGGGAGAGGGATACGCAGGCTTGGTTGCGCAGCAACCTAGCCGAAGTTGGGTGAGGGGATCACCCACCGACTACGAAGACCAACCTCAGACACCCTCACCCAACCCTCTCCCAAGGGGAGAGGGCTTTATGTCCACTTCCGGTCGCTCACAGCCCTCTACCCCAACCACTCCACCCACGCGCCATGGGCATGGGCGTGCGCCAGTTTCACCGGATCCCCGCCACCCGGCCAATATCGCACCACCAGTTCATGATGATGCACCGTCCGATTGGCTTCGAGCGCGATCCACGCCAGCGGGCGCTCTGCGGTCGCGCGCGCTCCTGCGGCCTCCATCGCCGTCGTGATCCGCGCCTGCTGTTCGGCGGGGACATATTGCCAGACGATTGAGTGCATCAGCACCCGCGTCGTCCCGTCCGCTTGCGGCCGCGCCAGTTCGGCTTCGACAAAGTCGGCGGCATTCGCGTGGACCAGCTGCGGCGGCGTTTCGGTTGCCGCAGTAATCGCCGCCGCCATGCGCCCAAACCGGACATGATGTTCGGGCCAGATATAGGCTTTCAGCCGCAGCGCCTGCGCCGGATCGGTCAGGTCGACCGGCGCGACGTCGCAGCCTTTCAGACCTGCAAATTCGATTGCGTGCTGCGGCGGATGGTTGCCGCGCCAGTCGGGGGTGAATGCTATCGCGCCGGGCTGCGGCCCGACATGGACGCCCGCCAGATCATAATGATAGCGGTCGATCATCAGGTTGATCCCGGCGCTCGACCCGATCTCAAGGCAGTCGAAGTGCGGCGGTAATCCGCGATCCGTCAGCCAGAGCATTGCGGCGATAAAATTCGACGAGCGTCCCGCTTCGTTGGTCTGCGGCGGGCCGTCGAGCCAGGGGAGCAGCGCGGCCTCGTGCCGCGCCACCACCCCCGCGACGATCGCGGCGTCGTTGATGTCCTCGGCATCAGCGTAAATCGGCGCCAGTTCGTGCGCGCTGCCCGCCAGATGCAATGCGTGGATGCCGCCCGCGGCGCGCAGCGGCAGCGCGTCGGCGAGCGGGGCGCCTTTCCAGTCGGCGATCCGGCGGGCAAATTCGCTGCCGGGTTTGTCGAGTAAAGCGCCGAGCGCGGCGACGATGCGCGCGGTCACCGGCGCGCCATTGGCGCGGCAATAGAGTGTCTGGTTGGCAAAGGCGGTGCGCACCGCCGCAGGTCCGGTTTCGGCCATGTCAACGAAGTCGTAGCGCTCGCTCATTGCCCTTTTTCCCTCCGCCGCCTATGTGCGCGACGCTTATGCCCGAACCGATCATCTTTGCCATCCCCAAGGGACGCATCCTCGACGAGGCGCTGCCGCTGCTGGCGCGCGTCGGGATCGAGCCTGCGGCGGATTTCTTCGACAAGAGCAGCCGCGCGCTGGTGTTCGCGACCAACCAGCCGCACATCTCGCTGATCCGCGTGCGCGCGTTCGACGTCGCGACCTTTGTCGCGCATGGCGCGGCGCAGCTGGGCATCGTCGGATCCGACGTCATCGACGAATTCGACTATAGCGAGCTCTATGCGCCGGTCGATCTGGGTATCGGCCATTGCCGTCTGTCGCTCGCGGGGCCGGAGGGCAGCGCCCCCCCGGGGATGGGCGAAAGCCATATCCGCGTCGCAACCAAATATCCCGCGACGACGCGGCGCTGGTTCGCCGCGCAGGGTATCCAGGCCGAGTGCATCAAGCTGAACGGGGCGATGGAAATTGCGCCGAAGCTGGGGCTGGCGTCGCACATCGTCGATCTGGTTTCGACCGGGCGGACGCTGGTCGAGAACGCACTCGCCGAACAGACGATCATCAGCGACGTGTCGGCGCGGCTGATCGTCAATCGCGCCGCGTTCAAGCTGCGCTCGGCCGAAGTTCCGGCGCTGGTCGAGCGGTTTCGTCAGGCGGTGGGCGATGCGGCGGCTTGATGCTTTGGCACCCGGCTTTGCCGCCGAATTCGACACGCTGGTCAATGATCGGCGCGAGAGCGATTCCGACGTTTCCGCCGACGTCGCGGCGATCATCGCGCGGGTGAAGGCCGAGGGCGACGCGGCGCTGGCAGAATATACCGCGAAATTCGACTGCTTCGATCTCGATACGAGCGGGTGGAGCATTTCGAAGGAAAACTGCGCCGCCGCCTATGAAGCGCTGGCGCCCGAGCTGCGCGACGCGCTCAACCTCGCTGCGGACCGCATCCGCGCCTATCACGCCGCGCAGCTGCCCGAAGACCGGGACTATCGCGACAGCACCGGCGCGCGGCTCGGCGCGCGCTGGAACGCGGTCGATGCGGCGGGGGTCTATGTTCCCGGCGGCCGCGCCGCCTATCCATCATCGGTCCTGATGAACATCCTGCCCGCCAAAGTCGCGGGCGTCGGGCGCATCGTGATGATGACCCCGACCCCGGGCGGTGAAGTCAATCCGGTCGTCATGGCCGCGGCGCATATCGGCGGGGTCGATGAAATCTGGCGGATCGGCGGCGCGCAGGCTGTCGCGGCGCTGGCCCATGGCACCGACAAGATTGCACCGGTCGACGTCGTCACCGGTCCGGGCAACGCATGGGTCGCCGAGGCGAAACGCCAGCTGTACGGCGTCGTTGGCATCGACATGGTCGCGGGGCCGAGCGAGATCGTCGTCGTTGCCGATGCGCAGAACGATCCGCGCATCATCGCCGCCGACCTGCTCAGCCAGTCCGAGCATGATCCGACGAGCCAGTCGATTCTGTTCACCGACGATGCGGCCTTTGCCGACGCGGTTGCCGCCGCAGTCGATGCGATCATTCCGACGCTGAGCACCGCGGCGACAATGCGCCAAAGCTGGGATGCCAATGGCGCGATCGTCCTCGTTGCGACGCTCGCCGATGCGATCCCGCTGTGCGACCGGCTCGCCCCCGAACATCTCGAACTCGCGGTCGATGCCGCTGAAGCCGACGCGCTGTTTGCCAAGGTGCGCCATGCCGGTTCGGTTTTCCTTGGTCGCCAGACGCCCGAAGCGATCGGCGATTATGTTGCAGGTCCGAACCACGTCCTGCCCACCGGCCGCCGGGCGCGTTTTTCGAGCGGGCTGTCGGTCAGCGATTTCATGAAGCGGACCAGCTTCCTTGCACTCGATGACGCGAGCCTTGCCGCGATCGGCCCCGCCGCGGTCGCGCTTGCCGGGGCTGAGGGGCTTCCCGCGCATGCGCTTTCGGTCAGCCAGCGTCTCAAGTAGAAAAGAACCATGAACAAACGCGCCCAATCCCGCTCCGCCGCCCGTCTCGCCGCCGTCCAGGCGCTTTATCAGCATGAGATGGAGGCGACCCCGGTCGCCAAGCTGATCCACGAATTTCACCAGCACCGGATCGGCGCGACGATCGAGGATGCCGAATATGCGGGCGCCGACACCGAATTTTTCGACGACATTGTGAAAGGCACGTTGGCGCGCTCCGAAGAGATCGACGCGGCGATCATCACGCGTCTGGCCAGCGGCTGGTCGATGGAGCGGCTCGACCGCACGATGAAAGCGATCCTGCGCGCCGGCGCCTATGAACTGATCGCGCGCGGCGATGTGCCGGTCGGCGCGGTGGTCAGCGAATATGTCGATGTTGCGAAGGCGTTTTTCGATGCGCGCGAGGCGGGGTTTGCTAACGGATTGCTCGATGCGATCGGCAAGGATGTGCGGAAAGCTACCTAAAGCCCCGTTCGTGTTGAGCGAAGTCGAGACACGCTTGGGACGCGCCAGGTTTCGGCGTGTCTCGACTTCGCTCGACACGAACGGAATTTGGGCACATTGTTTTGGGCGAGAGGTTCGCGCATGTCCGAAGCCGATTTCATCACCCGCCTGCGCACCATCGCCACCGATCCCGCCGCGCGCGGGCTCGCCGATGACGCCGCCGAGTGGGAGGGGCTGGTGCTCACTCACGACATGATCGTCGAGGGTATCCACTTCCTGCCCGACGACACCCCGCAAGACGTCGCGTGGAAGCTCGTCGCTGTGAACCTGTCGGATCTGGCCGCCAAGGGTGCGGCACCGGTCGGGGTGCTCGTCGGTTACAGCCTTGGCGATGACGCATGGGACGCCGCCTTTGTCGAAGGCCTCGACTTGGCGCTGCGCCGCTTCGGCGTCATCCTGCTCGGCGGCGATACGGTACGCGTCCCGGCAGGGGCGCCGCGCAGCTTCGGGCTGACCGCTATCGGCCGCGCGCCACCGGGCGGGGCGCCCTCGCGTGGCGGTGCCAGACCGGGTGATCAGCTGTGGGTCACCGGATCGATCGGCAATGCCGGGCTGGGGCTCGCGATGCGGCTGGGGCAGGAAGAGGCGAACGAGACCTGCCTTGCCGCCTACCGCCGCCCGCAGCCGCAACTTACCTTCGGACAGGCGGTCACGCCCCACGTCCATGCGATGATGGATGTGTCCGACGGCTTGCTGATCGATGCGCAGCGGATGGCCGACGCGAGCGGGTGCGAGTTCGTGTTGATGCTGGAGGCGGTACCGCTGTCGGCGGCCTTGCTCGCGGTGCGACCCGATGTTGTCGATACGCGGATCGCGGCGGCGACGGCGGGCGATGATTATCAGCTGCTGTTCGCCGCCGATCCCGGCGCGACGGGGGCGATCCGCGACATTGCGACGGGGCTGAATGTCCTCGTCACGCCGATTGGCCACGCAGGGGTGGGCGCAGGAATCGTGCTGACCCACCGCGCCCAGCGCCTGACGCTGCCCGAGCGTCTCGGTTTCACACATTGACGCGAAACCGTTACAAAAGTGCCGAAAAACCGGGCTTGCCCTAGGCTTTCTTTCTTCCCATAACGCGGCGTCCAAATTTAGGGGCGGTCGCATCAGGGGAGAGGGCGAACCGGCAACATAAGTCGGACGTGCTCGACTGTTCACCTGACTCCGCCCCGCTCAATGGGGAAGGAAATTCATGATTGATCCGGTTATGATCGCGATAGCGTGCGGCCTTATCGCCGTGCTCTATGGCTTCATTACCTCGCGTCAGGTGCTCAGCGCCTCACCGGGTAATGAAAAGATGCAGGAAATTGCCGCCGCCATCCAGGAAGGCGCCAAGGCCTATCTGGGCCGCCAATATCGCACCATTGCTATCGTCGGCGTTGTCGTCGCCATTCTCGTCGGGTTTTTCCTCGGCGCGATTTCGGCGACCGGCTTTGTCATCGGCGCCGTCCTGTCGGGCGTGGCCGGTTTTGTCGGCATGAACATCTCGGTCAAAGCAAACGTCCGCACCGCGGCGGCGGCGCAGACCGGGCTGCAAGCCGGTCTGACCATGGCGTTCCGCGCCGGTGCGATCACCGGCATGCTGGTGGCGGGGCTCGCCCTGCTCGCGATCTCGGTCTTTTTCTGGTATCTGATCGGCCCCGGCGGGTTCACCGTCGGCGGTGAGGACCGCACCGTTGTCGACGCGCTTGTCGCGCTGGCGTTCGGCGCCTCGCTGATCTCGATCTTCGCGCGTCTGGGTGGCGGTATCTTTACCAAGGCGGCTGACGTCGGCGCCGACCTCGTCGGCAAGGTCGAGGCCGGAATCCCCGAAGACGATCCGCGTAACCCCGCGGTGATCGCCGACAACGTCGGTGACAATGTCGGCGACTGCGCCGGTATGGCCGCCGATCTGTTTGAAACCTATGTTGTCACCGTCGGCGCCACGATGGTGCTGATGGCGCTGCTGCTGAAGGGTGCGGGCGATATGCTTGTGCCGTTGATGAGCCTGCCGCTGCTGATGGGCGGCGTCTGCATCATCACCTCGATCATCGGGACGTACTTTGTCCGTCTTGGTGGCGGCAAGAATGTCATGGGCGCGATGTACAAGGGCTTCCTCGTCACCGCGATCCTCTCGGTCCCTGCGATCTGGTTCTCGACCAGCTATATCCTGCAGGGCGACATGACGACCGATGTGGTCGGCACGACCTTTAACGGCATGGACCTGTTCTATTGCTCGCTGCTTGGTCTGGTCATCACCGGGCTGATCATCTGGATCACCGAATATTACACCGGGACCAACTATCGCCCGGTGCGGTCGATCGCGAAAGCATCGGAAACCGGCCACGGTACCAACGTCATTCAGGGACTGGCGATCAGCCTTGAATCGACTGCGCTGCCGACGCTGGTGATCTGTGCGGGCATCATCATCGCTTATATCCTGGCGGGCATCATCGGCATCGCCTTTGCCGCGACCGCAATGCTGGCGCTGGCGGGCATGGTTGTAGCGCTCGACGCTTATGGTCCGGTCACCGACAATGCTGGTGGCATTGCCGAAATGGCTGGGCTCGATGAGTCGGTGCGCGAAAAGACCGACCTGCTCGACGCCGTGGGCAACACGACCAAGGCGGTGACCAAGGGTTATGCGATCGGTTCGGCGGGTCTGGCGGCGCTGGTGCTGTTCGGTACTTACACCGCCGACATTACCGAATATTCGGCGAAGCTCGGATTGACCGAACCGCTGACCTTCTCGCTGTCGTCGCCTTATGTCATCGTCGGGCTGCTGCTCGGCGCGTTGCTGCCGTATCTCTTCGGCGCGATGGGCATGACCGCCGTCGGCCGCGCGGCGGGTGAAGTGGTCAAGGATGTTCGCGAGCAGTTCAAAGAAAACCCGGGCATCATGACGTATGAAGTGAAGCCCGACTATGCGCGCACGGTCGATCTGGTAACCAAGGCGGCGATCAAGGAAATGATCGTCCCGTCGCTGCTGCCGGTGCTGGCGCCGATCGTCGTCTATTTCGTCATCCTGGCGGTGGCGGGACAGGTTGCGGCGCTCGAAGCGCTCGGCGCGCTCCTGCTCGGTGTGATTGTCGGCGGGTTGTTCGTCGCCATCTCGATGACCTCGGGCGGCGGCGCATGGGACAATGCGAAGAAGTACATCGAAGACGGTAACCACGGCGGCAAGGGCAGCGAGGCCCACAAGGCCGCGGTGACCGGCGACACCGTCGGCGATCCGTACAAGGATACCGCAGGTCCGGCGGTCAACCCGATGATCAAGATCACCAACATCGTGGCGATCCTGCTTCTGGCGGCGCTGGCCCACGGCGCGGCGTAAGCTGCGCTGCCCTCGCGGGTAAAGAAAGGCCCCGCCGGAGCGATCCGGCGGGGCTTTTTTGTTGTTGGCTTTGGGGTGGGAAGCGGACTTGGCCGATCCTCCCCGGAACGGGGAGAGGGACCAGCGAAGCTGGTGGAGGGGCGCCGTCGGTTTGCCTTGCCGGTGAGGAAGTGGATCTCCAGCCGGTTTCCCGAAAAGGTCGGCCCTTTTAACTCAGCGCTGCGTTAACCTCCCGTGCCCCTCCACCACCCTTCGGGTGGTCCCCCTCCCCCTGCGGGGGAGGATCGCTGAAGTCCGCCGCCGGTCGCTAGTGGCGCTCAGGACGCGCCCGTCGCCCGCATTTGCGCCGCATAACCCGCCTGCACCATCGCGCTCATCCGGTCGAACAGCGCATTGGGTTCGCTGCGGCGCAATTGGGCGATCGCCGCCTCGGCGCCCTCGGCCACCACCAGTTCGCGCGTCCCGGCATCGACTGCCGCCAGTATCTGCGCGGCGGCGAAATCGGGCGACAGGCCATTGTCGATCGCGGCGTCGCTTTCCCCGCGCACACTGCCGTCGGCGTTCAGCGCGTTGCGGCTGACGTTGGTCTGCACTGATCCCGGCGCGACGACGAGCACCTTCAATCCCAGATGCTCATTCTCGGCGCGGACGCTGTCGTGATAGCCGATCAACCCGTGCTTGGCGGCGCAATAGGCGCTGCGCAGCGGCACGCCCGCGATGCCCGCGACGCTGGAGATCGCAACAATCTGACCGCCGCCGGCACCGACCATGCGCGGCAGCAGTTGCTGGGTCAGCGCGATCGGGGCGAGCAGGTCGACCGCGACAATCTGTTGATAGACGGCAAAATCGGTGTCGATCGCCAGGCTGCGCTGCGAGATGCCGGCATTGTTGACGAGGCCGTCGATGCGGCCCTGCCAGCCCCACGCCTGCTGCGCGATAGCAGGGAGGGCGGCATAGTCGGTCGCCTCGAACGGCACGACCAGCGTCTCGGTCGCACAATCGGCGGCGACCGCCTCCAGCGCGGCAATATTGCGCCCCGACAGGATCAACTTCGCGCCCCGCGCCGCCAGCGCCCGCGCCAGCGCCGCGCCGATGCCCGACGAGGCACCCGTAATCCACCAGATCTGATCGTTCATACCCGCTCCCATTCGATGATTTCGTTGCAACCTGAAACGGGTTCATGCAGCCGTCAAGGCGCCGCGCTCGCGCATCCCCGGGCGGGGGTGGCAATTTTGTTGCGAATCTGTTATAATAAATATCAACGCGCTGACATTCTGCCTCTTCCCGTCTCGGGCTGGGGCGTTTCGCGGCGTTCCGATGGAGCCATATCCCTTGTCACTCTGACTGGCTAGCGCCGAGCGACCGTAAATCCCCCTTGGCTAGAGGGCGGGATGCGCCGTTGTTGTCGCACTTTCAGATCAGGGTCAAGGCACAACAAAAGGAATTTGCATGTCCGTAAGCACGCTCTTGTTCGAAGTCGGTGATTATGTCGTTTATCCCAAACATGGCGTGGGGCGCGTCATCGAGTTGCAGAAATCGGAAATCGCCGGGATGCAGCTCGAACTTTATGTCCTGCGCTTCGAAAAGGAAAAAATGACCCTTCGCGTACCGACGAACAAGGCCGAAGGCGTCGGCATGCGCAAGCTGTCGTCGGACAAGACGCTGAAGGAAGCACTGCAGGTGCTGACGACCAAGCCGAAGGTCAAGCGCACCATGTGGTCGCGCCGCGCGCAGGAATATGAAGCGAAGATCAATTCTGGCGACCTGGTGTCGATCGCCGAAGTGACCCGCGACCTGTTCCGCGCCGACGACCAGCCCGAGCAGAGCTATTCGGAGCGCCAGATCTTCGAAGCGGCGTCGAGCCGTCTCGCGCGCGAACTCGGCGCGATGGAAGAAAGCGACGAAAAGACCGCACAGGCGAAGATCCTGCAGATTTTGAACGAGCACGCGCCGCTGTATTACGCCGAAAAAGTGTAAGCGCGCGGGTTAGCGATAAAGGGAAGGGGCGGTCCGCGAGGGCCGCCCTTTTTTCGTGGTCGTCATTGCGAGCGGAGCGAAGCAATCTCCAGCTATCGTTTTGCTCGGACGCCAGCTGGAGATTGCCGCGTCGCTACGCTCCTCGCAATGACGAACTACGGGTAAGTGGCACTCACAAAATACAACCCATCGGGCGGCGCATTCAGCCCCAGCGCATTGCGGTCCGCCGCCGCCAGCGCGGCCTTCAAATCGCCCGCCGTCCACCGCCCATGCCCGACCAGCGACAGGCACCCGACCATCGATCGCACCTGATGGTGCAGGAAGCTGCGCGCCGCGGCCTCGATGATCAGCTCGTCGCCGTGCCGACTGACCGATAGTTTATCGAGCGTCTTCACCGGGCTTTGCGACTGGCAATGCGCCGAGCGGAAGGTGGTGAAATCGTGCAGCCCGACCAGCGCCTGCGCCGCGGCGTGCATCGCATCGGCGTCCAAAGGCCGCGACACCTGCCACGACAGTCCCTTGTCCCACGTCAGCGGGGCGCGGCGGTTGACGATGCGATATTCATAGGATCGCCCGATACAGGCGAAGCGCGCGTGCCAGTCGTCGGGGACGACCTCTGCCGCGAGCACAGCGATCGGCGCGGGGCGCAGCTGGGCGTTGAGCGCTTCGGTCAGCTTGAACGGGGTCAGCGGTTTTTCGATGTCGACATGCGCGCGCATCGCGATGGCATGGACCCCGGCGTCGGTGCGCCCGGCGCTGAAGACCTGCACGGTCTCGCCGGTGAAGCGGTGGATCGCCTCCTCGATCGCCTGTTGCACGCTGGGACCGTGCGCCTGCCGCTGCCAGCCCATATAGGGGCGGCCGTCATATTCGATGGTGAGGGCAAAGCGGGTCATGGGCGGGGCTTTAGCGTTACGATCCGAAATTGTCGAAGGTGCGAATCCCTCTCCCATTTAGGGAGAGGGTTGCGAAAGCTTGGTAGCTCGCTGCCTAGCTGAAGCTGGGTGAGGGGTTGTGACGTCACGACAGCACGCACCCCCTCACCCGCTGCGACTAAGCCAGCAAGCTGGCAAGTCTCGCTGCCCTCTCCCTAAATGGGAGAGGGACTAAGTTAGCCGCGTCCCCGCCGGAATCCCCCGACCGCGCAGCAATTCGCCCGCCGCCATCGCGGGCTTGCCCGCCCGCTGCACCCGCACGGCGCGGATCGCGCCGGGGTTGCAGGCGATGGTGAGGGCATCATCGAGTGTCGTGCCTGGGGTCACGCCCGCGACCGTCTCGCCCGGATGCACAATCTCGGCCGCCAAAATCTTGTACCGCTCGCCCTCCCGCTCGAAAAACGCCCCCGGCACCGGATTGAACGCGCGGATCTGCCGCTCGACCTGCACCGCGCTGACCAGAAAATCGAGCCGCGCTTCGCTCTTGTCGATCTTGGCGGCGTAGGTGACGCCGTCGTCGGGCTGCGGCACCGGCGGAAAGGCGTGGAGGTCGCTCAGCACCCGCCGCATCATCAGCGCTCCCATTTCGGCGAGTTCGTGGGTGAGAACCCCCGCGGTCTTGCGCCCGATCGGGGTCGGCTCGACCAGCCGCATCGCGCCGGTGTCGAGCCCGACGTCCATCTGCATGATCGTCACCCCGGTCTCGGCATCGCCCGCCAATATGGCACGCTGCACCGGCGCGGCGCCGCGCCAGCGCGGCAGGATCGAACCATGGACGTTGAGGCACCCCTCGCGCGGCGCATCGAGGATCGCGGGCGGCAGGATCAGGCCATAAGCCGCGACGACCGCGATATCGAGGTTCAGCGCGGCGAACTCGGCCTGTTCGTCGGCGCCTTTCAGGCTTTTCGGGGTGCGGACGGGCAGGGCGTGTTCTTCGGCCCAGACCTGCACCGGGCTTTTCTGAAATTTCTTGCCGCGCTGCGCCGGGCGCGGCGGCTGGGTATAGACCGCGGCAATGTCATGCCCCGCCGCATGCAGCGCAGCGAGCGTCGGCACCGCAAAGGGCGGCGTTCCCATGAAGGCGATACGCATGGGTGCGGGCTTTGGCTGAGGCGGGGCGGTTGTGCAAGTATCCCTCTCCCGTCGGGAGAGGGGATATTGCGCCCGCTCCCCCGCGCCACTACCACCCCGTCATGGCCTCCACCGAAATCGAAGCCCTCGTTCAGCAACTCGCCCGTCTCCCCGGCCTTGGTCCGCGGTCGGCGCGGCGCGCGGTGTTGCACCTGATGAAGAAGCGCGAGTCTGCATTCGTGCCGCTGCTCGCGGCGCTCCAGACGGTGTCCGAACGGCTCGTCACCTGCACGATCTGCGGCAATGTCGACACCCACGATCCCTGCGCGATCTGCGCCGACCCGCGCCGCGATGCGCGCAGCCTGTGCGTGGTCGAGGAGGTGTCGGACCTGTGGGCGCTCGACAAGTCGCGGCTGTTCCCCGGCAAATATCATGTGCTGGGCGGGCGATTGTCGGCGCTGGAGGGCATCCGCCCGCAGGATCTGGCGATCGACGCACTGGTCGCGCGCGTCGCGGCGGGCGGCATCGACGAGGTCGTCCTCGCAATGAACGCGACGCTGGAGGGGCAGACCACCGCCCATTATCTCGCCGAGCGGCTGGAGGGCTATCCGGTGCGGTTGACCCAGCTGGCGCATGGCCTGCCGGTAGGGGGCGAGCTGGATTATCTGGATGAGGGGACGTTGGCGCAGGCGCTTAGGGCGCGCCGACCGGTGGGTTAGGAAATACTACCTTTGTTGCGCTAAAGCTTTTTGCGCGTAAATGGTCATCTTCTCGATATGACTCTCGACGATCTTGAGATCACTATAAAGATCAATATAGTAATCGTCATAATCTCTCGCTTTTTCCATTTCTTCATATATCTCACTGAAATATTTCGATATTTCTTTGGGAAGGCAAATTTTTGCGATTGCAATATATTCTATAATTTTTAGTCTATTCTCTTGATATTTGTTATCGAAATCTTTGGTTTCTTGTTCGGACTGTTCGCGGTTTGCTTCGTGATTGCCGAGCATCTTTCGCTTTAAAATCGAGAGCTCGGTCAATGATTTGATGATTCCAACATAGGCCTCAATCTGTCTTTCCCACGACTTCTCAGATTTATATCGGGATATGGCGAGCTTTACGGCAAGCCATGAAATCAAAGCTGCTCCTAAGAACTGGACTACCAGCTTAACGATTTCAAAGGTGATTTGATCAGATGACATCTATGTGTTCCATTGGGTTTGACGGCGCAGTCGTATTGGGTCGGCAATAGCATATCGTTCGAAAGGGCGGGATCCTATCACCCTCTTGACCCCGCGCCCCTCCGACCATACCTGCACCCCATGGCCCTACTCCCTATCATAGAGACCCCGGATCCCCGGCTCCGCGTCATTTCGAAGCCCGTCGAGACCTTCGATGCCGAACTCAAGCAGCTCGTCGCGGATATGTTCGAGACGATGTACGACGCCCCCGGCATCGGGCTGGCGGCGATTCAGGTTGGGGTGGCGAAGCGCATCCTGGTGATCGACCTGCAGGAACCCGATCCCGAGGATGAAGAGGGCAAGAAGGTGATCCGCGAGCCGCGCGTGTTCATCAACCCCGTCTTTTCCGACGAGAGCGAGGAGCATAGTATCTATTCGGAAGGCTGCCTGTCGGTCCCCGAACAATATGCCGATGTGACACGCCCCGCCGAGGTCACCGTCGATTGGCAGGACGAAGATGGCACGCACCACCAGGAACGCATGACCGGCCTGATGGCGACGTGCATCCAGCACGAGCATGACCATCTGGAAGGCATTTTGTTCATCGACCATCTGTCGCGGTTGAAGCGCGAGATGGTGCTGAAGAAGCTGATGAAGATGCGCAAGGCGGCGTAACCGCCTGAACCCTCTCCCCCTGAGGGAGAGGGCAGCGAAACTTGCGAACTTGTTCGCTAGTTGCAGCGGGTGAGGGGATGCGGCCTCGCGTTTGTCCGCCCGCGCCGAACCCTCACCCAGCTTCGCCTAGGCAGCAAGCTGCCAAGGCTGCGCAACCCTCTCCCAACGGGTGAGGAGTTTCGTTTAACCCGCCTTCGCCACCGCAACCATCGCCGGCCGCAACAGCCGGTCCTTCATCATATAGCCCGCCTGCATTTCCTGCACGATCGTGCCGGGTTCGGCGTCGCTGCTCGGGATTTCCAGCATCGCTTGATGCTGGTTCGGGTCGAGCGGCAGGCCGATGGCGGCGATGCGGGTGATGCCGTTGCGTTCGAAAACGCCGAGCAATTCGCGCTCGGTCGCTTCAAGGCCGGTGATCAGCGGTTTGATCGCGTCCGATGCGCGCTGCTCGTCGCTGAGCGCGGCAAGCGCGCGGCCCAGATTGTCGGCGACCGATAAGATGTCGCGCGCAAATTTGGTCGCGGCATAGGCGTGTGCGTCGGCAATTTCCTTTTCCTTGCGGCGGCCCAGATTCTGCGTCTCGGCGCGCGCGTAGAGCAGGTCCTGCTGCACCGCGGCGAGCTGTTCGTGCAGCTGGGCGACTTCGTCATTCTCGGGCGCTGCCGCTTCGGGGGCGTCAGTTGTGGTTGCGGCTTCGGGGGTCGCGCTGTCGTCGACCGGGGTGTCATTTTCGATGTTCGTCATAAACCTATCGTATCAGTCTGGAGAGCGATTGTGCGGTGAAATCCACCATGGGAACGATGCGGGCATAGTTCAAGCGGGTGGGGCCGATAACCCCGACCACGCCGACCACGCGCCCGTCCGATCCGCGATAGGGCGCCGCTATCACGGAAGAGCCCGAAAGCGAGAATAATTTATTTTCCGACCCGATGAAAATGCGGGTCGCGCTGCCGTCGCGGGCGCTGTCGAGCAGCTGCGCGATGTCCTGCTTGGTTTCGAGTTCGTCGAGCAATTGGCGCACGCGGTCGAGGTCGCCGACCGCGCTGTCGTCGAGCAGATTGGCTTGGCCGCGCACGATCAGCACCGGGCGGTCGGCGCCGTCGGACGACCAGATCGCGAGCCCGCGCGACACCAGATCCTGCGCGGCGCGGTCGATCGCGATACGCTCGGCCTCGATCTCGTGGCGCACCCGCGCCATCGCTTCGGTCAGCGTCAGCCCTGCCAGCATCGCGCTGATATAATTGCCCGCCTCGACCAACGCCGACGGGTCGAGCCCGGGCGGGGTGTCGATGACGCGATTCTCGACCGCGCCGTCGCCCGCGACCAGCACGACGAGCGCCTGCGCGTCGGACAACGGCACGAACGCGACCTGTTTCAGGATACGCTCATGCTTGGGGACGAGCACCAGCCCGGCGCACGCCGACAGCCCCGACAGCGCCGATGTCGCCTGCGCCAGCGCGCTTTCGATCGGACCCGCGTCGGAGAGGGAGGCCTCGATCTGCGCACGGTCCTCGGCGCTGGGTTCCGCAACCTGCATCATCCCGTCGACGAACAGGCGCAGCCCTTGCTCGGTGGGCAAGCGCCCTGCGCTGGTGTGCGGGCTGGCGAGCAGGCCATATTCCTCCAGATCCTGCATGACGTTGCGGATCGAGGCGGGGGACAGGTTGAGCGCCGCGAGCTTCGACAAGGTGCGCGACCCGACCGGCTGCCCGGTCTCCAGATATGCGTCGACGACCAGCCGGAACACGTCGCGGGCGCGCGTGGTGAGTTCGGTGATCGGCGCGGTGGTCATGGGGGGGATTTAGGGACGCGGGGGCGTGGGGGCAAGCAACCTGTCCCTCTCCCATTTAGGGAGAGGGCAGCGAGACTTGCGAACTTGTTCGCTAGTCGCAGCGGGTGAGGGGATGTGTTCTATCGTGAGGGCACACCCCCTCACCCAGCTGCGCCTAGGCAGCAAGCTGCCAAGCCTGCGCAACCCTCTCCCTAAATGGGAGAGGGGGTTTGCGCTACCGCTGGGACCCCGCTAAGCGCGCCGCACACAATCACAGGAGAATACCCCATGCGCCCATCCGGCCGCGCCCCCGATCAGATGCGCCCCATCGCCATCGAAACCGCCTTCACCATCCATGCCGAGGGCAGCGTCCTCGTCAGCTTTGGCAACACCAAGGTGCTGGTGACCGCCAGCGTCGATGAAAAGGTGCCGCCGTTCCTGCGCGGCAAGGGACAGGGTTGGGTCACCGCCGAATATGGCATGCTGCCCCGCGCGACGCACACCCGCGGCAGCCGCGAAGCGGCGAAGGGCAAGCAGTCGGGACGGACGCAGGAAATTCAGCGGCTTATCGGGCGCAGCTTGCGCGCCGTGGTCGACATGAAGACGCTCGGCGAACGCCAGATCATCATCGATTGCGACGTCATCCAGGCCGATGGCGGCACCCGCACCGCGTCGATTTCGGGCGCGTGGGTCGCGCTGCGCATCGCGGTCGACAAACTGCTCGAAGCCAAGACGATTGCCGAGGATCCGATCGTCGACAAGGTCGGTGCCATTTCGTGCGGCATCTATAACGGCACCCCGGTGCTCGACCTCGATTATGACGAGGATTCGGTTGCCGAAGCCGACGGCAATTTCGTGCTGACCGGCCGCGGCCAGATCGTCGAAGTCCAGGCGAGCGCCGAGGGCGCGACCTATGACGAAGAAGGCCTGCTGCGGTTGTTGCGGTTGGCGCGCATCGGTTGCACCGAGATATTCGCGGCGCAGGACAAGGCGACGGGGCGGTAATAGGGCGACGAAGAGGGAATAGGCTTCGTCACCCCGGACTTGATCCGGGGTCCATGCCGCCGCCGCGGTTATGGATGCCGGATCAAGTCCGGCATGACGACAGATAGGGTTGTTGGATGTCGCATAGAAAACTCACCCCCGGCAAACTCGTCATCGCCAGCCACAATGCAGGCAAGGTGCGCGAAATTCGCGCGCTGCTCGAACCGTTCGGCATCGAACCGGTGTCGGCGGGCGACCTTGGCCTGCCCGAGCCCGAGGAGACGGGAACGACGTTCCGCGACAATGCACTGCTAAAAGCGCATGCCAGCGCATCGGCGGCGGGGCTGCCCGCGCTGGCCGACGACAGCGGGCTGGAGGTTGCCGCGCTGGGCGGGCGCCCGGGGGTTTACACCGCCGACTGGGCCGAGCGGCAGGCCTTCGAAGGCGAGCCGGGCCGCGACTGGTATATGGCGATGGGCAAGGTCGAAGGCCTGCTCGCCGAGCAGGGGCCGGACGTCGACCGCAGCGCCTGTTTCGTTTGCACCCTCGCGCTGGCGTGGCCCGATGGCCATGCGGAAGTGTTCGAGGGCCGCGCGCAAGGCAGCCTGACCTGGCCGCCGCGCGGGTTGCTCGGGTTTGGTTATGATCCGGTGTTTGTTCCGGTTGGCAAGTCACTGACTTACGCGGAAATCGACCCGGAAGAGAAACACGCGATCAGCCACCGCGCCGATGCGTTTGCCAAGTTGGTCGCGGGCGTGTTCTGAATCTGTCGCCCCCGCCTTCGCGGGGCGACGTGCTATCTTATCGAGTTGAGCCTATATCCTATCTCATGGCCGAACCGCTCGCCCTTTATGTCCACTGGCCGTTTTGCGTGTCGAAATGCCCCTATTGCGACTTCAACAGTCATGTCCGTGAGGGTGTTGATCAGGCGGTGTGGCGCGACGCGCTGCTCGCCGATTTGCGGTATGAGGCAGCGTTGCTGCCGGATCGCCCGGTCGGGTCGATCTTTTTCGGCGGCGGCACGCCCAGCCTGATGCCGGCCGCGACCGTCGCGGCGGTGATCGCGGCGGCTGGCGACGTGTGGGGCTTGACCGATGACGTCGAGATTACGCTGGAGGCGAACCCGAACTCGGTCGAGGTGGCCAATTTCGCCGATCTCGCCGCCGCCGGGGTCAACCGTGTGTCGATCGGGGTTCAGAGCTTCGATGCCGAAGTGCTTGAATTTCTTGGGCGCGCGCACAGCGAGGGCGAGGCGCGGCGCGCGATTGCGACCGCGCAGGAGCATTTTCCGCGCGTCAGTTTCGACCTGATCTATGCGCGCCCCGGCCAGACGATGGCGGCGTGGGAAAGCGAGCTGGCGGGCGCGCTGGCGTTCGGCACCGATCATCTCTCGCTCTACCAGCTCACCATCGAGCCCGGCACGCGCTTTGCCACGCTCGCGGCGAAGGGCGACCTCACCATCCCAGACGGCGATGCCGCCGCCGACCTGTTCGACGCGACGCAGGCAATGACAAGCGCCGCGGGTCTGCCGCGTTACGAGGTCTCGAATCATGCCCGCGTCGGGCAGGAAAGCCGCCACAACCTCGCTTACTGGCGCTACGCCGATTATGCCGGGGTCGGCCCCGGCGCGCATGGGCGGCGATTGGGACAGGCGACCGAGCGGCACAAGAAGCCCGAGAATTTCGTCGCGGCGGTCGAACGCAACGGGCATGGGCTGAAGCTTGAAACCGATCTGCCGGAGCACGAGCGCGCGACCGAGGCGATGCTGATGGGGCTGCGGTTGACCGAAGGGATCGATCTGGCGCGGATCGAGATGCGGAGCGGGCTCGGGCGCGAGGCGTTTGTCGATGCGGAGGCGGTGGCGCGATTGGTCGATCAGGGACTGATGGCGCAGGACGGCGGCCGGCTGGCGGTCACCGATGGCGGCATATTGCTGCTCGACAGCATCCTTTCCGAGGTGGTCAAAACGCACTAGTCTCTCTGCACCGTTCGTCCCGAGCGAAGTCGAGGGACGTGCGGCGTGGCGCCAACGTGTCTCGACTTCGCTCGACACGAACGGATTTGAAGGGCGGCTTTTGGCTTCAGATATTATCCGCGACTGGGATGCCCATCTTGCGCATGAAAAGCGCCGGTCGGACCACACGCGCCGTGCGTATATCGCGACCGCCGAACGGTTCTGCGCGTTCCTGTCGCAGCACCGCGGCGGCGCGGTCGATGGCCCGATGCTTACCAAACTGACCTCCAACGACCTGCGCGCCTATCTCGCCGATCGCCGTGCCGAGGGGCTGGGCAATGCGTCGGCGGCGCGCGAGCTCTCGGCGTTGCGCGGCTTCCTGCGTTTCGTCGGCGGGTCGGGTGCCAGCGTGCCGCCGCTGCGCGGACCGCGGGTCAAGAAGGGGCTACCGCGCCCCATTTCGCCCGCCGAGGCGCTCGCGCTGGCGCAGGATGTCGAGGACAATGCGCGGCAGGGGTGGACCGGTGCGCGCGATTTTGCGCTGCTGCTGCTGCTCTATGGCGCGGGGCTGCGCATTGGAGAGGCCTTGGGGCTGACCGGCGCGGCGCTGCCATTGGGTGAGACGCTGCGCGTGACCGGCAAAAGGAAAAAGACGCGCGTCGTGCCGATCCTGCCTGCGGTCGCCAGCGCGGTGACACGCTATGTCGAGGCCTGTCCGTATCCGATCGCCAAGGACGCGCCGCTGTTCCTCGGTGCACGCGGCGGGCCGCTGGCACCCGGCGTGGTACGCGCCAGTGTGCGGACGGCGCGGCGCGCGCTCGGGCTTTCCGAACGCACGACACCGCATGCGCTGCGCCACAGTTTTGCGACGCATCTGCTGGCGGGCGGCGCCGATTTGCGCAGTTTGCAGGAATTGCTCGGCCATGCGAGCCTGGCGTCAACGCAGGTGTACACCGCGGTCGATGCCGCGCACCTGCTCGACATTTACCGCAGCGCGCACCCGCGGGCTTAGCGGGGCTTTTCTCTTTCCGTTCGTCTCGAGCGAAGTCGAGAGACGTTGCGTTCTGGCGCGCCTTCGCGTGTCTCGACTTCGCTCGACACGAACGGGTTCAGAGGGGCCGTTCTATTTCTCGCTGAGGTTCGTCGGCTTCCACGTGATCACACGGTACAGATACAGCAACACCAGCGACCCAATCGCGACCAGCGCCACCGGACCCACAAACGCGTCCAGATTGGCGAACTGGCCGCCGAACCAGTTGCCCGCACCCGCGAGCGCGGTGATCCAGATCATCGAGCCCGCCGCGGTCCAAGCCAAGAATTTCGCCTGGTTCATTTTCACCATGCCAGCGGGCAGCGACACCATCGTGCGCGCGACGGGCATGAAGCGCGCAATAAAAACGATGCTTGGCCCATGTTTCAGGAACCAGCTGTGCAACCGCTCGACCTCGGCCCAGTCGAGCGTCAGCCAGCGGCCGTGGCGGTCGATAAAGGGCTTCAGCCGCTGATAACCAATCCAGCGTCCGATACCGTACCACACCCAATTGCCCACGGTCGTCCCTGCGACCGCGACCGCGACCAGGGTCCAGAAATCGAAATGCCCCTTGGCGACCGCAATGCCGCCGAGTCCCATGATGACTTCGGACGGAATCGGCGGGAACACATTCTCGAGGAACATGAGGATGAAGATCCCCACATAGCCCCAGCTCTGGATCAGGTTCAGGATGAAATCGGTCATGGCGGGGGTAACGCGCTGTGTCGGCAAACCGATCCAAACCCGTCATTGCGAGGAGCGGAGCGACGAAGCAATCTCCAGCTATCGAGGTTACTTGGGGTCGATGGCTGGAGATTGCTTCGCTTCGCTCGCAATGACGAAAACATCGCTATCAACCGATCCGTCGGACGATCGCGTCCCAGATCATGCCCGCTGTATCGCTGTTGTTGAACCGGTCAATCGCGACGATGCCGGTGGGCGAGGTGACGTTGATTTCGGTCAGCCATTCGCCGCCGATCACGTCGATGCCGACAAAGACCAGGCCACGTTCGCGCAGCTGCGGCCCCAACACATCGCAGATTTCCCGTTCGCGCGGGGTCAGCGTCGCGGCTTCGGCATAGCCGCCGACCGCCAGGTTCGAACGGAATTCGCCTTCGCCCGGCTTGCGGTTGATCGCACCGGCGACTTCGCCGTCGATCAGCACGATACGTTTGTCGCCCTGCGACACGCTGGGCAGGAACTGCTGGACCATGAACGGTTCGGGCCACACCTGACCGAACAACTCGACCAGCGCACCGAGATTGCTGCCGTCGGCGTCGATGCGGAACACCGCCTTGCCGCCATTGCCGTGCAGCGGCTTGATCACCACCGCGCCGTGACGCGCCTGAAAATCCTTCACCGCGTCGAGGTCGCGGGTGACCATCGTTGGCGGCATATATTCCGCATAATCGAGAACGAACACCTTTTCGGGCGCGTTGCGCACCGACACGGGGTCGTTGACCACCAGCGTCTCACTGGCGATCCGTTCGAGCAACCAGGTTCCGGTGAGGTAGCCGAGATCGAAAGGCGGATCCTGCCGCATCAGCACAACATCGACGTCGCGACCGAGATCGAGGGTGACCTCGTCCCCAAAGCTATAGTGTGCCCCGGCTTCGCGCTTCACGTCGAGCACGCGGTGCGCCTTCGTCGTCAGCCGCCCGGCTTCCCACGTCAGCCCGCGCACGTCGTAGTGGTAGAGCGTGTACCCGCGTTCGAGCGCCTTCAGCATCAGGTGGAAACTGCTGTCGCCCCCGATGTTGATACCGTCCATCGGGTCCATTTGCACGGCTGCGCGCAGGGTCATTCCATATTCCTCAGGGTTGCCAGACGTGGACCAGATGGCGTGGCAGGCGCCCCGGCGCAAGGAGCATCACGTCGATCCGGATGTCATCCTGCGGTCGGGCAAAGCGTGGGGCGAGCATTTCCGCCGCCGCAGCGACGCGGCGCAGGCGATAGTGGTCGATCGCAAGGTCGAGGTCTTCGGGGCGTTCGCGCCATTTCACCTCGATAAAGGCAACGATGCGGCCGCGGCGCGCGACCAGGTCGACTTCGCCAGCCGCAACGCGCAACCGCTCGCCCAATATGCGCCAGCCGTGGAGGCGCAGCCACCAGGCCGCACGGCGCTCGGCCTTGCGCCCCCGTGCTTCGGCCGCGGCGCGCTTCAACCGGCATCCTTGAGCGTCAGGGCGCGGGCGTAAATGTCGTGGCGGTCGAGCCCGAAGCGCTTGGCGACGGCTTTTGCAGCTTGCGCCACGGGCTTGTCGGCCATCGCGTCGCGCAGCGCCGTGTCGAGCGCCGCGTCGTCGGCTTCCTCGGGGACCGCTTCGCCCGGCGGGCCCACGACGACGACGATCTCGCCCTTCGGCGGCGCGTCGGCGTAGCGGGCAGCAAGTTCGGTCAGCGTGCCGGTGACGCATTCCTCGAACATCTTGCTGATTTCGCGCGCGACGGCAGCCTCGCGGTCACCGAGCCCCTCGGCCATCGCGGCAAGGGCCGAGGCGAGGCGCGGCCCACTTTCGTAAAACACCAATGTCGCACGCAGCCCCGCGAATTCGGCCAGCGTATCGGCGCGCGCCTTGGCCTTCGACGGCAGGAACCCCGCGAACAGAAAGCGGTCGCTGGGCAGCCCCGACAGGGTGATCGCGGCAATGGCGGCACAAGGGCCGGGCAGGGTGGCGACATGCCGTCCCGCCGCGCGCGCATCGCGGACCAGCTTGTACCCCGGATCGGAAATCAGCGGGGTACCGGCGTCCGACACCAAAACGACAACTTCGTCGGCCATCCGTGCCACCAATGTCGCACGGGTCCGTTCGTCGCTGTGGTCATGATAGGGCGTCATCGGCACACGCAAGCCAAGATGTGAAAGCAGCTTTGCCGTGACGCGGGTATCCTCCGCCGCGATCAGGTCGGCGCGCGCCAGCATCGCCCCGGCGCGTGCGGTGAGGTCGCCGAGGTTGCCGATGGGGGTCGCGACGATATAGAGACCGGGCAAGGGAGAATTTGAGATGGTCGAATCTGGCATGACGCCGAAAATGGCAGAAACTGCCCCCAATAGCCATGAGGGCGCGCGCCAGGGATATGCATCGCCGCGGCGGCAAATGCTGCGCGGACTCGGCGCCGTGGCGATGGCGGGGCTGCTCGCCGCGTGTCAGGTTGTGCCGAAGACCGCCGGTCCGGCCGTAGCGCCGCCGCCCGAAACCCCGACCGACAATGTCGGCCCCGGCCTGCCCACCGACACCGATCGCCACCGCGTCGCCTTGCTGGTGCCGCAGACCGGCCCTAACGCCGACGTCGGCATGGCGATCGCCAATGCAACGACGCTCGCGCTGCTCGATTCGCGCACCGAACGTGTTCGCATCACCGCCTATGACACGGCGCTCGGCGCGGCGGCGGCGGCGCGGCAGGCGGTCGCCGACGGCAACCGGCTGATCCTCGGCCCGCTGCTCAGCGAAGATGTCGCCGCGGTCGCGCCGATCGCGCGCGATGCGAAGGTGCCGGTGCTCAGCTTCTCGAACGACAGCAGCGTCGCGGGCAACGGCGTCTTCATCATGGGCTTTGTCCCCGGCCAGTCGGTCGAGCGCGTCGTCGCCTTCGCGCGCGGCAAGGGGCATCAGCGCTTTGGTGCGCTGGTACCGAAGAATGTCTATGGCGACCGCTCGGTCGCGGCGTTCCGCAGCGCGGTCGCTGCGGCGGGCGGGACGCTGGTCGCGGTCGAAAGCTATGACCGCAGCGCGACCGCGCTGACCGGCGCCGCGCGGCGGATCGCCAACGCGGGCGCGATCGACGCGGTGCTGATCGCCGACAGCGGCGGCAATGCGATCCGCGCGGTGCCGGTGATCAAGGGCGCCGGGCAGCGGCAGATCCTGGGCACCGAATTGTGGAACACCGATGCGTCGCTCGGCACCAGCGCCGTGATGCGCGGGTCTTGGTTCGCCAGCGTATCGGATGGCCTCTATGGCCAACTCGCGGGCAAATATCGCACGCGCTTTGGCAAGGCGCCGTACCGGCTCGCCAGCCTGGGCTATGACTCGGTGCTGCTGACGGTACGCATTTCGCGCGACTGGAAACCCGGCACCAGCTTTCCGGTCAACAAGCTGCTCGCCGCCGACGGGTTTGGCGGCATCGACGGCATTTTCCGCTTCAACAATCGCGGCATCGCCCAGCGCGCGTTGGAGGTCAGCGAGATCGGCGCGGGCGGTTTCCGCGTCCTCGATCCGGCGCCGACCAAATGGTGATCGGCGTGGCCTGACCGCCACAGTCGGTCGAAAAGCGTCGCGTTCATACCACGCGCGGCCTTTACGGCGCGCGCGCGTTCACTATATGAGCATGGCGTGCGTATATCGCGCTGATTCCGCACGCCACCCGTCCACGATCAGGAGATACAGCTATACCACCGCCCACGACCCGCCGCCCGATGGAGCGCACGCCGCCCAAGAATGGCCCGCGATACAATGAATTCATCGCCTCTCCGAAGGTCCGCGTGATCGACGATGAAGGCGAAAATCTGGGCGTGATGCTGACCGCTGAAGCGATCGAACAGGCGGCCTCTGTGGGCCTCGACCTGGTCGAAGTATCCCCGAACGCCGATCCGCCGGTGTGCAAATTCCTCGATGTGGGCAAGTTTAAATACGAAGCCCAGAAAAAGGCGAACCTGGCGCGCAAGAGCCAGAAGACGCAGGAAATCAAAGAGATCAAGATGCGTCCGAATATCGACGATCATGATTTCGATGTGAAGATGAAGAAGGTCTTTGATTTCCTTGGCGAAGGCGACAAGGTCAAGATGACCATGCGTTTCCGCGGCCGCGAAATGAGCCATACCCAGCTTGGCCTGAACGTCCTCCAGCGCGTTGCCGAGCTGACGTCGGAAATCGCGAAGGTCGAGGCGCATCCGCGCACCGAAGGCCGCCAGATGCTGATGGTCATCGCGCCGAAATAAGCGCGTCCGGCTTAGCCGATACGAAATTGCAGGGCGGTCGTTCCAACGGGACGGCTGCCCGCTTCGTATCGCCGCTCGATGATCTTCCCGTTCCCGTCCGCCGCCACCGCAACCAGCGTCGACGCGCGGGTGCCATAGACGTCTCCGCGCAGGAACAGCGCCGGATCCCCCTCGGCGGTCAATATGTCGAGCAAGCCTTCGGGGTCGGCACGCGCATCCACCAACGCAGCCAGCGCGGCGCGCAGGCGCTCGGCGCGCGGGCAGGGGCTGTCGACCGGCTCGTTGGCGAGCGCATGGACTCCGGCGCCCAACGTCAAGATTTGGGATTGCGGGCGATTGGTCAACAGCCGCGCCTTGCCATCGCCCATCGCAAACAAATTGAACGCATTAAAGCTATCGAGATCACCCTCTTCCGGATCGGCAAACCGGCCATCACCGCGCAACAAATCGACCACCAGCGCCCCGCGCGATTCCTTGGTTGGATCGGGCAGCGCGCCGCGCACATTCGTCACCACAACGATCCGTCCGCTCGCCGGCTGCGCGCCAAGCCAGGTGCCACCCGCCAACAGATCGCGCCCCGCGACGATCCCGCTGCCATCGTCCCATGCGACGAGCGGCGCGGCGGGCCGCGCGTGAAATTCGTCGCGATTGCCGATCAGGATCAGCGGCCAGTCGGCATGAACCTGCCAGGCAAGGGCGACGACGCACATGCTGCGCCTATCGCCCGTCGATCGCCGCTTGCCAAGCCTTTCACAACTACACTGTATTGTGCAACTACATCACCGCATTGCTGGCGTCCGCAAAGCATGATAGCCTCCCCGCATCTTTCTGGAGGGGGAGACGATTATGACCGAAGCTGGAAAAACGCCGTGGCATCTGTGGGTGGTCGGCATCGCATCGTTCTTTTGGCACTGCATCCCGGTGTCCGACTATATCGGTTTCAAGACCAAAGCTGCCTGGTATCTGGAAGGCGCAGGGTTGAAGCCCGAGCAAATCGCGTGGGTCGACGCCTATCCGATCTGGGCCGACGCGGGCTGGGCGCTCGGCGTGTGGGGCGCGATGGCCGGGTCGGTGCTGTTGCTGGCGCGCAGCCGCCATGCGGTGACCGCCTTTATCGTATCGCTCGTCGGGCTGGCGATCATGAGCCTGTATCAGGTGGGCATGCAGGCCGCCGAGTATCAGGCGTTGTTCGGGGACAGCATCCTGATGTTCCTGGGTTTCATCTGGATCGTCGCCATCGCGCTGTTCCTCTATGCGCGCGCGATGAAGGGGCAGGGCGTTCTGCGCTGACATGGGCTGAGCCGATCCTCCCTGTCGCGTAGCGATGGGGAGGTGGCAGCGCGAAGCGCTGACGGAGGGGCCATTGCGCCACGTCGTCGCCCCTCCACCACGTCCTTCGGACGCGGTCCCCCTACCCATGGCTGCGCCATAGGGAAGGTTAAAGTCCGCAATCGCCGAACCTCGGCCCGGCCCTACCGCGCCCGAATAAACGCGCGAATATCCGCCGACAATTTGCTGCGATCCTCGTCGCGGATGTACATCATATGTCCCGCGCCATAATAGGTATAGCTGATCCGGTCCTGCGGCATGCCGGTGCGCGACAGCGCATATTCGGCGGCGAAGAATGGCGTCGCGAAATCATAATAGCCCTGCGCGACCAGCACTTTCAGCCCCGAATTTTCGCGCAGCGCCTGTCCGATATAGGGCGCGACGTTCAGATATGCGTTGGTGTCGCGCCCACCGATGCGCCAGTCCCACTGCCCGCCGATGCCGCCGATGGACTGATATTCACGGTCGGTCTTGAACCCCAGCCCATCGCGGCTCCAGCTGTTGATCGCCGCGGTATAGCTGGCGTCGATGCCGTAAAAGCTGGGATCGTTATCGGGCTCTTCGCCGGCGCTGTCATAATCCTTGCCGGTATAGCGGCTGTCGAGGCGGCCGACGGTCAGGCCGCGGTCGCGCAGCAATTCCTTGTAGAAGCGGCTGGGGGTGACGCGCAGGTCGGCGCTGTCGAGATAGGTTTCGGACAGGCCGGTAAAGCGCGCCAGATCGCGGCGGATCGCGGCGCGTTCCTCACCCTGTAATTTCTGCCCTTTGAGCAGCGCCGAGGCGTAGGGACCGATCGCCCACTGCCGTGCTTCCTCGGCAAAGGCTTCGGGCGAGGCGCCGGTCGCCTTGCCATGATAGAGCGCGGTGACCGCCATCGAGGGCAGGTTGGTGATGAACGACAGCTCGTTACCCGCGGTGTCCGACCCCGCGGCAAAGTCGAGCACGGTCGAAATCAGAATGATGCCGTTCAGCGCAACGTCGTTGTACGTCGCGTTCATCAACTGGTTCGCGACCGCGGCCGATCGTGTCGTGCCATAGCTTTCACCCCCCAGATATTTGGGGCTGTTCCAGCGGCCATTGTCGTTCAGCCAGCGGCGGATGACCTCGGCCACCAGCTTCGCATCTTGCGTCACTCCGTAATAATCCTTGGGGTCCGCCTTGCCGATCAGGTGCGAAAAACCGGTGCCGGGCGGGTCGATGAACACCACGTCGGTGACGTCCATCAAGGCGTCGGGATTATCGACGATCGGATAAGGCGGGGCGCCGTCGTCGACCCCGGTACCGGGGATCGCGACGCGCTTCGGCCCGAACGCCCCCATCATCAACCAGACCGTGCCCGATCCGGGGCCGCCGTTGAACAGGAAGGTCACCGGGCGCCCAGGGTCGCGCGGTTCCTTGACATAGGATGTCGTGACGACCGCAACCTCGGCCACGCCGTCCTTGTTCTTGATGATCGTCTCACCGATCGTCGCGGCATAGTTGATGCGTTGGCCGCCGAAGGTGCCGCTGAGTTTTGTCGTGCGGACCTGCGGTTCGTAATCGGCGGGCTTTTCGGCCTTCGCCTTATCCGCAGGCTTGTCCTGCGCGTAGAGGACCGAAGGCGCGGCAGCGGCAAGCGCCAGCGCGATAAGCGAAAGACCCGATTTCATAAGCATTTTCTCCCCGGTTGCGCGCGAACCCTATGCAGCACGCGGGGAGGGGGCAAGGCTACTTGTCGGTTTCAAGCGGGGTTTCGTCGAAGGGGGGGCAGGCTGCCTTCGCGCTACTTGCGCATCAATTTCGGATGTCGGTCGCCGAACCAGCCTTTGCCATCCTTGTCGGAACTCCAAGGATTAACCAAATCCCACCGCTTTCCGGGGAAATCGTGCGTGTCCAATTCTTTGACCAGCTTCTGCTTGACGCGGTGTCGCAATGCGCGCGCCGCCGCAGCCTTCCACTGCGCGTCCGATTCTGCCGATGTTATCCCACCGATCGGGGTCTTCTTGCGCGAGCGAGACATGGCACGACCTCAGGCAGCTGCGTAAATCGCCGGGCGATATCGGGGAGGCGGGATCGGCAAGCCATTTTCCTGGGCCGTCTCCAGCCAAAGCTCAATGGCAATTTCGGCTTCGGCGATTGCTTCGGATGGCGTGTCGCCATGCGCCGAGCACGGCTTCAGATCGGGGACGTCCGCGATCCAGCAACTATCGTCGGGATACCAGAAAACATTGATGTGGTAGCGGTGCAGCATCATTCGTCCAAGGCTAAGCCATATTCCTCGATCATATCAAGCAATTCGCGAACTTGGTAGCGCTTTGCATCCTTGCCCCTTGGTTGCACTACCAGCAGTTTCGGGCATTTCGCGTGCACGAAACTCTGATGGCTACCTTTCGTTCGCGAATGGACGAAGCCGAGCGCCACGATCAACGCAAGAAAATCGCGATATGTCACGTCGCGGTTCGAGCTTTCCAGTAATAGGGCGAATAGTTTGGAGGGTTTTACCATCTGCCGATCCTTTAGAGGAAATCGGCCAACTAGATAACGGCATACTTAGGATAAGTCACAAGATTGGGTGCAAAAATTCTGAAATAAAAATCTTGACTCACTTGACACCGCGGAATTTCGTATTTTTTTGATTTAATTAAAATTTTCCAAAAGGTTATATATCACCGCCCCCATTTCGTCTTGCTCTGCTTTCCAAACCGCCCTTTACGCGTCCCCGGCTTGCCCTCGTTGCTCCGCCCGACGCGCGGCGCAACCTGCTCGCCCGCCGGCAATCCCAACTCGTCGGCCTCCAGCTTGCGGATCTCGTCGCGAAGCCTTCCGGCTTCCTCGAACTCCAGATCCGCCGCTGCATCGCGCATCTTCTTTTCCAGATCCTGGATGTACGCGCGCAGATTATGCCCGACCATGTGGACGGGCTTGTCATCGCCGATGTCGATCGTCACCTGATCCTTTGACGCCACATGCGCGATGATGTCGCCGATGTTGCGTTTGATCGTCGTCGGGGTGATGCCATGCTCGATATTATAGGCGTGCTGCTTTTCGCGGCGGCGGTCGGTTTCGCGCATCGCGCGTTCCATGCTGCCGGTGATGCGGTCGGCGTAGAGGATGACGCGGCCGTCGACGTTGCGCGCAGCGCGGCCGATCGTCTGGACCAGGCTGGTTTCGCTGCGCAGGAACCCCTCCTTGTCGGCGTCGAGGATCGCGACGAGCCCACATTCGGGAATGTCGAGCCCTTCGCGCAGCAGGTTGATCCCGATCAGCACGTCGAAAACCCCGAGCCGGAGGTCGCGGATGATCTCGATACGCTCCAGCGTCTCGATGTCGCTGTGCATATAGCGGACCTTCATCCCCGCTTCGTGGAGGAATTCGGTCAGATCCTCGGCCATCCGCTTCGTCAGCGTCGTCACCAGCGTGCGATACCCCGCTGCAGCGGTCTTCTTCGCCTCGACGATCAGGTCATCCACCTGTTCCTCGACCGGCTTGATCTCGACCGGCGGATCGATCAGCCCGGTGGGGCGGATCACCTGTTCGGCGAACACACCCTGCGTGCGGTCCATTTCCCACGTCCCCGGCGTCGCCGAAACGCTGACCGTCTGCGGGCGCATCATGTCCCATTCGGCGAAGCGCAGCGGCCGGTTGTCGATACAGCTCGGCAGGCGGAAGCCATATTCGGCGAGGGTGATCTTGCGGCGGTGATCGCCCTTCGACATCGCGCCGATCTGCGGGATCGTCTGGTGGCTTTCGTCGACGAAGAGCAGGGCATTGTCAGGCAGATATTCGAACAGCGTCGGCGGCGGCTCACCGGGCAGGCGGCCGGTCAGGAAGCGGCTGTAATTCTCGATCCCGGCGCAGCTGCCCGTCGCGGCGATCATCTCAAGGTCGAAATTGGTGCGCTGTTCGAGCCGCTGCGCTTCGAGCA
>JAESFK010000091.1_pt1 | contig 84458 bp, 82 predicted proteins | sample 9269391 | NCBI WGS metagenome assembly JAESFK01 (sample SAMN14506231, study PRJNA617097) | algae metagenome | isolation source: Drouetiella hepatica UHER 2000/2452 and co-occurring heterotrophs from... | place: Slovakia: Slovak Paradise National Park, Hrabusice, Kosice Region | collected 2000-01-01
CGACGACGCGCTCCTCGCCGTCGCGGCCGAGTCCGAGGCGGAGGGCGCGACCGTCGTCCTCGCCGCATGGGACGGCGTCGCCCGCGGTCTCCTCGTCGTCGCCGACACGGTGCGGCCGACGAGCCCCGACGCGGTGCGTGCACTGCGCGACCTCGGGCTGCGCCCGGTCCTCCTGACCGGCGACAACGACCGCGCCGCGCGGTCCGTCGCCGCGGCGGTCGGGATCGACGAGGTGCACGCCGAGGTCCTGCCCCAGGACAAGGTCGACGTCGTGCGAGCCCTCCAGGCCGACGGCCGGGTCGTCGCCATGGTCGGTGACGGCGTCAACGACGCGGCTGCGCTGGCCACGGCCGATCTCGGGATCAGCATGGGCACGGGCACCGACGTCGCCATCGAGGCCTCGGACCTCACTCTCGTGCGGGACGACCTCACGGCCGCCGTCGACGCCATCCGGCTCTCTCGGCGGACCCTGGCGACGATCAAGGGCAACCTGTTCTGGGCGTTCGCCTACAACGTGGCCGCGATCCCGCTGGCGGCCCTCGGCCTGCTCAACCCCCTGATCGCCGGGGCGGCCATGGCCTTCTCCTCGGTGTTCGTCGTGACCAACAGCCTGCGGCTGCGAGGCTTCCGGGCATCGACGACGCCGTGAAAGGGTCGGCCGAGCCGGTCCGCCGGCGACGGGCGAGGTCAGGCGACCCGTTCGAGGGTCTCTCCACGGTCGGTCGTGCGCACCACGGTCTCGCCGACGACGAGGAGGACGTCCAGCCCGTCGGCGGTGCGCGTGGCGGACACCGCGGAGGCCTGACCGACCGACCCGCCGGCCGTCCAGGTGCCGCCGGCGTCCTCGCTGATGACCAGGGTGCCGGTGACGCTCACCCCGACGAGGGTGTCGGCGTCGGCCCACGCGACGGTGACGAGCAGGTCCGGCGTCGCGACCGGTGCCCAGGCCCGGCCCTGGTCCTCGGACGAGAGCAAACCCTGCTCGGTGGTCGCGAGCAGCCGGTCGCCGCTGGGCGAGGCCGACAGCGTGCGCGGTGGCGCCGGGATCGGACGTTGCTGCCAGGAGGAGCCGTCGGTGCCGACTCGCAGGGCTCCGTCGAAGCCCGCGACGACACCGGGGCCCACGGTGAGGGTGTGGAAGTCGGACTTCCCGGCCCGGGAGACCGCGGACCAGGACTGCCCGCCGTCCTCGGACCGGATGAGCCCGACGGGCTGGTCCAGGTCGGTGCCGGGGCCGGGGTGGCCGGACGCGAGGTAGGCGCCGTCGGGAGCGACGGCGAAGCCCATGAGGTCGACGGCTGGCCCCACCGGCGTGGTCCCGGACGGACCGAGCCGGAACAGACCGCCGTGCGTCGCCAGGAGGACGTCTCCGCTGCCGGGGTCCGACGCGACGGCGTGGATGTGTCCCATCGGTCGTGCGTCCGCGCTCGACGCGCCGCGGTCGGCATCCTGCGAGGGGAAGGCGCACGAGGCGAGGAGCAGCGCTGCGACGGCCGTGGTCGCGAGGTTGAGGGCGATGCGGTGAGGACGAGCGGCGGCTGGCCGGCGAGGCATGAGTGGCGTCTCCAGGGCTCGGGGTCGAGATCGGGGGCGGCTGGCCGCCCCGGTCGGCGGGCATCGAGCGTCTCAGCCGCAGGTTCAGGTTCCATGAAGAATCGACGAAGGATGGTGGCGCGCAGCCCCGGGCCCTCGTCGTCCCGGTGGCCGATCCGACAGACTGGCGACGTGCCTGCCCCGGACGAGATGCCACCGGCCACGGTGCTCGTCGTCGACGACGAGACGGCCCTGGCCGCGATGGTGTGCACCTACCTGGAGCGTGCCGGCTACCGCACCCAGAGGGTCACGACCGGTCCGGAGGCGGTCCGCAGGGCGCGGGAAGCGGAGCCGGACGTCATCGTCCTCGACCTCGGCCTACCCGGAATGGACGGGATCGAGGTGTGCCGCCAGGTGCGGACCTTCAGCGACTGCTACGTCCTCATGCTCACGGCGCGGTCGGAGGAGACGGACCGGATCGTCGGGCTCTCGGTGGGGGCCGACGACTACATGACCAAGCCGTTCAGTGTGCGCGAGCTCGTCGCCCGGGTCCACGTGCTGCTCCGTCGACCCCGCAGCGGTTCGGTCCCGGACGGTGCCGACACCCGGGTGTTCGGTGACCTGGAGATCGACCCGGGGGCGCGGCAGGTGTTCCTGGGCGGACACCTCGTCGACCTCACCCGGACCGAGTTCGACCTCCTCGAAGTCCTGTCCAGCAGACCGCGGTATGCCTGGGCGCGGCGGCAGCTGATCGACGAGGTCTGGGACCCGGCCTTGGTCGGGGACGAGCACATCGTCGACGTCCACGTCGCGCATCTGCGGCGCAAGCTCGGTGACGACGCGGGCGGGGCGCGTTTCGTCGAGACGGTCCGCGGGGTCGGCTACCGGATGCTGCCGTCATGACCGCGCCTCGGGCGGGGCGGTGGGACGGCTTCGCGACGCGGCTGATGCTCGCGCAGCTCGGGGTGCTCGTAGCCAGTGTGGTCACGGCTGCTGTGGTCGCGGCAGTCCTCGGGCCCCCGCTCTTCCACGCGCACCTGCTGCGGGCCCGTGGGTCGCTGAACGACAGCCAGGTCGACCACGTCGAGCGGGCCTACCTCGACTCCAGCCTGTTGGCCTTCGGGGTCGCGTTCCTCATCGCGATCGTCAGTGCGGGGGTGGTCACCTGGGTCATGGCCCGGCGGTTGCGTCGCCCGCTGGACGACCTGTCGTCGGCGGCTCGCGCGATCGCCGGCGGCCGCTACGACCGGCGGGTGGCACCGACCGGGGCGGGTGCGGAGCTCGACGTGTTCGCGGAGTCCTTCAACGAGATGGCGATGCGCCTCCAGACCACCGAGGACACCCGACGCCGGCTGTTGGCGGACCTGGCCCACGAGATGCGAACGCCGCTGGCGACCTGCTCGGCCTACCTCGAGGCGCTCGACGACGGCGTCGCCACGTGGGGCCCGGACACGAGCGGGATCATGGCGCAGCAGGTGATCCGTCTGTCCAGGTTGGCGGCCGACCTGGAGGACGTGAGCCGCGCGGAGGAGGGCCGGCTCTCCCTCGACCTGCGCGAGGTCCCGGTGGCCAGGCTGGTGGACACCGCCGTCGCCACCCTCCGGCCCCGGTTCGAGGACAAGGCGGTCTCGCTCGAACGCGTCGACAGGACGGGTCCGGCGCCGACCGTGCGGGTGGACGCGCAGCGCTTCGGACAGGTGCTGACGAATCTGTTGGACAACGCGGTGAGGCACACCCCGCGCGGGGGCCACGTGCGGATCGGCAGCAGGGTCGACGCCGAGGAGGTCGTCATCACCGTGCAGGACGACGGTGAGGGCATCGGTGACGACCAGCTGCCCCACGTGTTCGAGCGGTTCTACCGGGGCGACACCGCGAGAGACCGCATCGACCGCGGATCCGGGATCGGCCTGACCATCAGCCGCGCCATCGTCGATGCCCACGGCGGATCCATCACCGCGCAGAGCGGTGGACCGGGTCGAGGGGCGACCCTCGAGGTGCGGCTGCCGACGCGGGCGGCGGTGCGGACATGAGTGGCCTGCTCGCGATGGCGACCCTCGCCGTCGGCGGGGTCGCCGCGGTGTACGCCGCCCACTGGCTGCTCGTGCCGTGGCGTGGTGCGCTTCGTCCGTTGCCGTACCAGTCCGGCTGGGAGCCGGACGCCCATGCCCTCTCGCGCTTCCACGTGCGGTGGTACCTCGCGACGCTCCTGTTCTTGGCGTTCGACGTCGAGATGCTCTTCATGTACCCGTGGGCGGTGGTCGTCGCAGACCTCGGCGCGAGCGCCGTCACCGAGATGTTCGTCTTCCTCGGTGCGCTGCTCGTCGCCGTCGCCTGGGCCTGGCGAGAGGGGGCGCTGCGGTGGGTGTGAGGTCCTGGCTCGCACGCCGGGCCGTCCGCGCAGCGCGTGTCCTCGTCGTCGAGTGCCCGGGCTCGTGGGAGGTCCGGGTGGCTGTGGAACGAGCCGTGCGCGCCCGAGGGTGGCGACTGGCGCTCTCGCCGGCGTCCGCCGACGTCCTCGTCGTCGCCGGCCGCGCGGACGGCGGGATGGTCGAGATCGTCGAGCGACACTGGGGTGCCATGCCGGGACCTCGTGCCCGTGGACGTGCCGAGAGCGCGGCCGCCGTGGCGGACGTGCTCGATGCCGCGGTTGTGGACCTCCTCGACGACGGGACGCAGCGCACGGATGCCGACGGACGGTCCGGGTCGGCGAGTGGCGACGCGGCACGCGCCGACGACTCCACGAGCCACGGCGGCATGGACCACGACGGGATGGGTCACGGCGGGATGGACCACGGCGAGATGGACCACGACGGGATGGACCACGACGGGATGGACCACGACGGGATGGACATGGCGCCGGACGGGATCGCGCTCGCTGGCGCGTCCGAGCAGGACCGTGACGGGCTCGAGATGGACGAGCTGCCGCTGCGGCTGGGGCCGGTGCTGCCCTCGTGGCCGGCGGGTCTGGTCCTCGACCTGGTCCTGCACGGGGATCTCGTGGTGGCTGCGACCGGGTCCTTCGTGCCCGCAGGGGCCTCCACCGAGGCTGGTGCGGCCCTGCTGGGGGCCCGGCGCTGTGACGACCTTGCTGCCATGCTCGACCTGGCCGGGTGGGCGGACGGTGCCGCCCGCGCCCGACGGGCGAGGGACGCGGCACTCGACGGCCGGGACGAGGTCACGGCGACGGTCCTGTCGGGCCTGCGCCGCCGGATCGAGAGGTCCCGGACGCTGCGGTGGTCGCTGGCGGGAGCCGGCGCCGTCTCGGCGGAGTCCGCACCGGGGTTCGACGTGCCGGACTGGCTCGTCGGCGACTGCCGCGACCGGCTCCTCGTCCTGGTCGACCGGGCCCGAGCCGCGACCTCCAACAAGGGCGCCCACTCCGCCGACGTCTCGGGCGCGGAGCTCGTGGGGCCCGAGATGGTGGCGGCTCTCGTCACCGGGCTCGACGTGGGGGTGGCGCGGCTCGTCGTCGCCAGTCTGGGCGCCACAGCGGTCCGGGAGGTCGTCGATGTCTGACGCGTCGTCGCTCACGCCCGTCGGTCTGCCGGGTCTTCTCCTGTGGGCCGCAGTGCTGCTCGCGTTGGCCGTGGGGGCGGTCGTTCTCGACGGCGTGCTGGCGGCGAGGTCGGAGGGAGCTCCGCTGCGGCCGAGCCTGACCCGTGTGGTCGACGAGACGGCCCGTCTGCTGCGTCAGCGGCGTCGCGCGCCGGTGTCGGCCGACACCCTGGTGTGGCGCGTGGGAAGCAGCGGGCTCGTGGTCGCCGCTCTCCTCATGGTCGCCGTCGTCCCCTTCGGCGACCACGTGGTGTCCGACCTTGATGTCGGCATCGTGTGGTTCAACACCATGGACGTCCTCGTCTGGGCCCTGGTCTGGCTGCTCGGCTGGGGGGCCAACTCGGCGCACTCCCTCGTCGGGGGGTACCGCTTCCTGGCCCTGGCGCTGGCCTACGAGCTGCCGCTGATGTTCGCCCTCGTCGCCCCGGCGGTCGGAGCCGCCAGTCTCGGCCTCGGTGACGTGGCGGCGGCCCAGTCCGGCCTCTGGTTCGTCGTCTGGATGCCGGTCGCGTTCGCCGTCTACTGTCTCGGCGTCGTCGCCTTCTCCGTGTGGGGTCCGTTCGCGGTCCCGGCCGGTCACGACCTGGCCGGTGGGGTCTTCGCCGAGCTCAGCGGGGTCGACCGGCTCCTGGCGCAGGCGGGCCGCTGCGCCCTGCTCGCGGCGGGCGCCCTGTTCGCCGTCCCTCTGTTCCTCGGTGGCGGTGCGGGACCGGTGCTCCCCGGGTGGCTGTGGGTCCCGGTCAAGGCCGGTGTGCTCCTCGCGCTGTTCGTCCTCGCCCGGCGGGCCCTGCCGGCGGTGCGTCCGGAGCGGTTGATGGAGGTCGGCTGGGTCGTCCTGCTGCCCGCCGTCCTCGTGCAGGACCTCGTCGTCGCCGTTGTCGTCGCGGTGCGGGGGTGAGTGTGGTGCTCGTCGGCATCGGCTTCTGGGTCCTCGGGATCCTGGCCGTCGCCTCCGCGGTCCTCGTCTTCGTCGTGGACTCGATGGCCCGCGCCACGTACGCCCTCGCGCTGTCCTTCGTGGCGGTGGGGCTCGCCCTCCTGCTGCTCCAGCAGAACTACGTCGGCGTGGTGACGGTCCTCATGATGGTGATGGAGATGGCGGTCATGGCCGTCTACATGGTGATGTACATGGGGATGAACCCGGCCCTGATGCCGATGTCGATGGTCCACGACAAGCGGGCCGCCCTCGCCGTGTCCGTCGCCGCCTTCGTTGTCCTCGGCGCCGGAGCGCTGCTCGTGCCGTGGCCGGTGCGCCGCGGGGTCCCGTCGCCCGACGTCACGGCCGCGCTGGGTGAGGCCCTCATGGGGAAGCAGATGCTCGTCATGGTCGTCGTCAGCCCGGTCATGGTCGCGACCATCGTCGGGGGGATCGTCCTGGCCGCCGGCCGCACCCGCTACGACCGGTTCGGTGACGACCTCGACGTCCGGCCGCCGCGCGACCCCGAACGGGGAGGGGTGGGCCGGTGACCTTGCAGACCGTCCTCCTCGTCGCGGCCGCGCTCTTCGCCGTCGGACTCTACGGCGCGATCTCGCAGCAGGTCGTCGTCATGGTGATGATGGGCCTCGAGGTCATGGTCAACGCCGTGCTCCTGGCGGCGGGGGCGATGTGGTGGTTCCTCGCCCCGGACCCCACCGGCCAGGTCCTCCTCCTCGTCGTCCTGGCCGCGATGACGGTCGAGATGGCGATGGGTTTCGCGGTCGCCACACTCGTCCACCGTCACCGCGGCAGCGACATGACCGACTCGGCGACGGACTTGGCCGGATGAGGTGCTCGACCGGATGACCTTCGCGCAGACCGCCCTCTGGGCACTCGTCGTCCTGCCCGCGGCCGCGGGAGGCATGCTGGTGCTCGCGCCGTCCTCCGCAACACGCGGACGCGCGGCCCCAGCGGTCGGGGTGGGCGTCGCCGCGGTGACGAGCCTGCTCGCCGCCGTCGTCGCGACCATGCGGCCCTCCGTCGGGGTGCCGTTCCTCGCGGGGTCCGACCTCGCGCTGGAGGTCGACGGCCTCGCCGCGGTGGTCGCTCCCGTCGTGTCGGTCGTGGCGACCCTCGCGCTGCTCGGCGGCTCGGCGGACGTCCGCGAGTCACGCCACCGCTTCCACGGCCTGATGCTGGTCTTCACGGCGGGCGCCCTGCTGACGGTCACGGCGGCGACACTGCCGACTCTCCTGCTCGCCTGGGAGGTCATGGGCGCGACCTCGTACGCCCTCATCGGCTTCGAGTGGTGGGAGCGGCGACGGGTGGCCTCCGGCCTCACCGCCTTCCTCACGACGCGGGCCGCAGACCTCGGCCTGTACGTCGCGGCGGGAGCGGCCCTCGCGGGGGGTGCCGGACTGGGACTGGCCGACCTCGCGACTGCACCATCCGGGTGGCGTGACGTCCTGGCTGCCGGCGTGCTCGTCGCAGCGCTCGGGAAGGCCGCCCAGCTCGTCCTCGCCTTCTGGCTGTCCCGGGCGATGGACGGTCCGGCGCCGGTGAGCGCGCTGTTGCACTCGGCCGCCATGGTCGCCATGGGTGGGTACCTCCTGCTGCGGCTCGACCCGCTGCTGCTGTCGACCTCGTGGGCCGGGTCCGCCACGGCGTGGTCGGGCGCCCTGACGACGGTCGCCCTCGGGCTGGTCGCGGTGGGGCAGCGCGACCTGAAGCAGCTCCTCGCGGCCTCGACGTCGGCCCAGCTCGGGTTCGTGGTCCTCGCGGCCGGGCTCGGTGCGACGGCCGCGGGAACGGCTCACCTCGTCGCGCACGCCGCGACGAAGGCGGCGCTCTTCCTCGCCGCCGGGGCCTGGCTCTCGGCCCTCGGCACCAAGGCGGTGGACGGGTTGCGCGGCGCCGTGGGGGAGTGGCCGCTCGTGCGGGTCGCGGCGACCGTCGCGGTGCTCTCGCTCGCGGGCCTTCCGCCGCTGGCGTTGTGGGCCACCAAGGACCTCGTCCTGGCCGCGGCCTTCGAGCGGTCCACCGTGCTCGGGCTGGTTGCCGTCGTCGGCGCCGGGCTGTCGGCCGCGTACGCGGGGGTCGTCCTGCGGGTCCTGTGGGCACCCGTCGGACCGGGCGAGGCCGAACGGGCCCGGGATCTACGGGGCTCGGAGGAGGAGGCCCGGGGAGTGGTGCCCCGTTCGCTGGCCTCGGCGATCGCCGTCCTGGCGGCGGCCGCGGTGCTGCTGGGCGCTCTGGCCGTTCCGGCCGTCGCGCGAGGGATGGAAGAGGTGGTCGGGGGGTCGCTCGTCGAGCCTGGAGTCTCGGCCATGGCTTCCAGTGGTGTGCTCTCGGTCCTCGTCATCGCCGTGCTCTGGTGGCGCCCCGTCGGCCGCGACGACCGCTGGTTCGCCCTCGTGCGGACCTGGGGTGGCGTGGAGCGTGCGGTCCACCACTCCGTGGTCCGCCCGACCGTGCTCCTCGCGCAGTTGCTGGACGGCATCGACCGGAGGATCTCGGACGGCGTCGTCGGGGTGGCCACGTCAGCGCGCCGAGTGGCGTCGTTCACGGGGACCGTGGACGAGCAGCGCATCCACGGCACGGTGCTCGCGGTCGCCGGTGCCGTCCGGAGGGCCGGGAGGGCGGCCCGGCGACCGCAGACCGGGCAGCTGCACCAGTACTACGTCCAGGCCGTCGCGCTCGTCGCGTTCGGCGTCGTCCTGCTCCTCGTCGTGAGGTGACCGTGCTCTCGCTGACCGTGTTCCTTCCGCTCGTGGCGGCGTTGCTGCTGCTCGCCCCCGGTGTCGGTCCGACCGCCGCCCGCTGGGGGTGGGTGCTCGCGTCCGTTCTCGAGCTGGCGCTCGTCGGGGTCCTGTGGGTGCGCTACGAGACACCGGCCGACGGGTCCCTGGCCTTCGACGAGCAGGTGCCCTGGATCCCCGGGGTGGACTCGAGCTACCACGTCGGCCTCGACGGGCTGTCGCTGCCGCTCGTGGCGATGACCGCCGTCGTCTTCCTGGCCTGCGCCGTGTACTCGGTGCGTGACCCGGACCGGCCACGTACGCGCGCGGCCCTCTTCCTCGCGCTGGAGACGGTCTGTCTCGGCGTCTTCGCCGCCGCGGACCTCATCCTCTTCTTCGTCTTCTTCGACCTGTCCATCGTCGGCATGTACGTCGTGATCGCGGGGTGGGGCCACGGCGATCGCGCCCGCTCGGCCCTGCAGTTCTTCCTCTACACCTTCCTCGGCTCCCTCGCCCTGCTGGCGGGGTTCATCGGCCTGTACCTCGCCGCGGACCCGCACACGTTCGACATGCTGGAGCTCGCCCGGCAGGACCCGTTCGCCGGCGGCGGGACCGTGGCGGCCGCGGTGCTGGGTGCGATCCTCCTCGGCCTGGCCGTGAAGACGCCGACGGTCCCGTTCCACACCTGGCTGCCGCCTGCGCACACCGACGCTCCCGCCGTCGGGTCGGCGGTCCTGGCCGGGGTGCTGCTCAAGCTCGGCACCTACGGGTTCGTCCGGCTCGGGATGGCCTTGCTGCCCGAGGCCTGGCGGGCGTGGGCCTGGGTCGTGCTCGTCGTCGGGCTGGTGTCGGTGCTGTGGGGAGCCTTGGTCGCGTTGGCCCAGAAGGACCTCAAGCGGATGATCGCCTACACCTCGGTCAACCACATGGGGTACGTCGTCCTCGCCGTCGGTGCGGCGGGGGTCGTGTCGTCGGGGACGACCGAGGCGCGGAGCATCGCCGTGTCCGGCGCGGTGACCCAGATGGTGAGCCACGGCCTCGTCACGGCGGCACTGTTCCTGATCGCCGGGGTGTTCCTCGACCGCTCGGGAACCTACGAGATCGACCGCTTCGGAGGGCTGGCCGGGCCGGCGCCGCGCACGACCGGGTTGTTCGCCGTGGCCGCGTTCGCCTCGCTCGGGCTGCCCGCGCTGTCCGGGTTCGTCGCCGAGTTCCAGATCTTCACCGGCAGCATCGCCGCCGTCCCGTGGAGCGCGGTCGGCTTACTCGGGATCCTCGTCGTGTCCGGGGTGCTCCTGTGGACCCTGCAACGTGCCTTCACCGGCGACCTCGGGCCGTCCTCCCGTGGTTTCACGGACGTCTCAGCTCACGAGCTGTGGGCCATCGCACCCCTGCTGGTCCTCTCGCTCGTCATCGGTGTCGCACCGCGCCCCCTCCTCGACGTCGTCGAGCCCGCCGCGAGGTCGGTCGTCGGCCTCCTCGGTGGGTGAAGCCGGTGCAGTCGATGGCCATGAGGCCGCTGGCCATGCTGCCGGAGATGCTGCTCTTCGGGGGCGGACTGGTGTGCCTCCTGGGCGGCTCGTTCACCGCACGTCGCCGCCAGTGGCGCCTGCGGGCCGTCGCCGCCCTCGCTCTCTTCGGATGTGCCGTCGCCGCCGTCCTCGGCTCGCTCGTGCCCGGCCTCGCCTTCGAGGGCTCCTTCGTCGTCGACGGCGTGACCACCGCCGGCCGCGTGACCGTCGCCGTCGCGACCCTGCTCGTCCTCCTGCTCGCCGGTGACGAGGTCTCCGGGAACGACCGCGAGAGCGAGACCTACGCCCTGGTCCTGTTCGCGGCCACCGGGGCCCTGGTGCTCACGGGAGCACGCGACCTCCTCGTCCTCGCCGTCGGGTTCCTACTGGCCAGCCTGCCCGTGTACGCCCTCGTCGGGCTGCGCCGCACCGCTCGTGGCGCCGAGGCCGCGCTCAAGACATACCTGGTCGGGGCGATCTTCGGGATCCTCATGCTCCTCGGGGTGACGCTCGTGTACGGGCTCGCCGGGTCTACCAGCTACCCTGACCTGGCCGCCCGCCTCGAGGGCCTGCCGACCGTCGCGGTCGCCGCCGGGGTCGTCCTCGTCGTCGCCGGGCTGGCGTTCGAAGCCGGAGCGGTTCCGGCGCACTTCTGGGTCCCGGACGCGGCGCAGGGCTCCACCGGGCTTGCCGCGGCCTTCGTCACGACAGTGCCAAAGATCGGTGCCGTCATCGCGTTGTACCGCCTGCTTCTCGCCCTCCCCGACACCCTCGCCTGGGGCCTGCTCGTCGCAGTCATCGCCACGGCGAGCATGACCCTGGGCAACCTCGCCGCGTTCGGCCAGGAGGACCCGCGACGACTCCTCGGCTGGTCGACCGTGAGCCAGGCTGGCTACCTCCTGGTCCCGGTCGCCGTCGCGGGCAGGAGCGACCTGGCCCTGCCGTCGATGCTGCTGTACCTGGCCGCCTACGCGGTGACCAACATCGCCGCCTTCGCGGTGACGACGGCGCTCCCCGACGTGCGCGACCTCGCGGGCTATACCGGACTCGTCCGTCGTCGGCCGGGCCTGGCCGTCGCCCTCGTCGTCGCCCTTCTCGGCCTGGTCGGCACGCCCCCGACGGCGGTGTTCGTCGGCAAGCTGACGACCGCGACCGCGGCGTGGGACGGCGGGATGCCATGGCTCACCGTCGTCGTCCTCAGCAACTCGCTGCTGTCGCTGTTCTACTACCTCCGGTGGGTCGCACCAGCACTCGCTCGGACGGAGCCGGCAGCGGGGTTGGCGGCCCCGCGTCCGTGGTCCGCGCGGACGGCACAGCTGGGCGCGGCGATTTCGGTCGTCGTGGGTCTTGGCGCCGGCCTCCTTTGGGCCCTCGCCGACGTCACCGTGCTTCCCTGAGGGAACTGACTGCACCGGCAGGTGACAGGTCACTTCCAGCTGTCAGGACCGAACAGGACGTTGGATGTCCCCGTGGTGCAAAACCCCGGCTCGGGCTTGACGGTCCCTCGTCGTAGGCGCCCGTGCGAAGTACCTGAACTCCTAGAACCCGACCGCCCCCGCGCCCGACGCCGACCCGGTCCAGGACCTCGACTGGGCGCCGCGCTACCGACGACGGCTCCGCGCAGCCCTGGAGGCGCTCGCCGTGTTGGAGCAACGTCTTCATCCATCATTGTTCCGTGCCCGGCTGCGTGACCGCCACCCCGGCGGGCTCACCTCATGATCCTTCGTGTCACTGGTCCGACGGCTCCTGCGGGGACTGGGGGTTCGGCGGTTCAGGCGTCTCTGATGGACGAGAACCGCGGAGGCGCTTCGGGCGAGGTACCGCTTGTTTCAGCCCCTTCATCGCCGTCAGTGCCTGCGGCTCGTCGGCGATCCCGTCGCCGTCGAGGTCGACCCGTCGGAAAGGTCTAGCGACGCGACCGGCAGCCGACGCCGCGCTCTTGATCGTGGTGAGCGCCTGAGGCTCGTCCGGGACTCCGTCACCGTCGAGGTCGACGTGGCGGAACGGCTTGGTGATGGCGTCCGCCGCGGTGCTCGTCCCGAGGCCGACCGCTGCGACCCCGGCCCCGACCCGACCGCCGGCCGACTTCGCCGCCTCCTCGAGAGCGAGCAGAGCGCGGCTGCGCTCCTTCTCCTGGCCCTCCTCGGGGACTTGGATGCTCACGGTTCGAGGAAATACCTCGGGGGCCTTCGAGAACGCCTCTCGTGCGGCCTCGACGACCTGTCGCCCGAAGACGAAGCGCGTCACTCCGCCGAACGCAGCGCCGACGCCCATGTCGGCTGCGTTCCGGTGCCGGTCGGTCATCGACGCTCGAAGGTCGTCCAACGCACTCAGGTCCATCCCGCGCACGAAGTCCTGGGCCCGAGCACCCGGCAGCGAACCAGCGAGTGTCTTGGCCCAAGGCTCCCCGGTGGCGGGACTCCGATCGAGCGCACGACGTGCCGTGCCCTCAGGAACCCCGCCGGTGTCGGCCAGGTCGGCAGCCACGGCGGCGATGCGCTGCTGCGTCACCTGTCCGTTCGAGAGCCCGTAGACCAGGGCCTGGCTCTGTTGGTCATCCAGCTCCCACCCGTGCACCTCAGCCAGCGCCAGCGCGAACAGTCCGGTGATCTCGAACTGAACTCTCTCATCGCCCGCCGGAAGCAGGCTCGCCCCCTTCTTCGCGCCCTCCTTGGCCGCACTGATGGCGGCTCTCTTTCCTGCGGCCTTGAGCGACTCGTTCGCCACCTTCTTCGCGGCTGCCTTGCTCGCCGTTTTGGCGGCGGTCTTTCCTGCGGTCTTCGCGGTCCCTCCACCGGGCAGTAGGTCGAGCCCGACGGATACCGCGATCGTTCCCGCCGTTACCGCGGCACCCGCTCCGCTGATGGCGATCACGTAGTGACGCTCGAGCGTGCGAATCAGATCAGCGGGGCTGGCGTCGGGCTGGCGACGCCGCAACCACAGGACGTACTTTCGAGCAGCACCTCGACGCCCACCCACCGCCTCGGCGATCTCGGCCGCAGCATCATCGACGGCCAGCTCGCTCGCGAGCGTCACATCACCGTCAAATTGATCATCCGTTGCGTCCGCTTCGGTCGCGTCGCGCGTCATCCGCCGCTCCTTTCAATTCGGCCCACCCTATGCGTCGGTCACGCGACAGGGGACCGCTTCCCCAACAGATGACAGTCGATCTGTGACGGTGCCAGAGCGGTGTGGTGGCTCAATCGCCTATGCCCAGCGGTCTCCACCGCTCATTTGCTGGAGGGCTCTTAGAACTCTTGAGAACGCGGAGCGGTCATCGCTTGCGAAGAGTTTCTAAAGCCTGTTTGGACAACCGGCCCCGGTCTTTGACGTCCGTGAAGCCGTTGTCGCGCAGCCACTTGCGGTCATCGGTGGTGACGTTAGCGCGGCGAGTCGGCGCTGACCCCCGGGTGCGGTTGCCGGTGGATTTGCGAGCGGCGTTCAGGTATGGGGTGAGTGCCTTCTCCATCGCGTCGCGGTTCTTCTTCGACAGATCGATCTCGTACGTCGCACTTTCGAACCCGAAGGTGACTGTTTGGATGTCCGATCCTTCTTTGCCATCCAGATCGTCGGACAAGATGGTGACCGTGCGCTGAGCCATGGAAAGCCTTTCATCGTGGTGCCGTACGCCGAGTCAACCACAGCGCTCGATGGCTCTGCTCGTACGAAGAATCCGGGTCCGGGGTTCCATCGCCTCGACGGTCGCGCTTCGCCATCAACGAAGCAGCCAATAGAGTCGCGCGCGATGATCTCAGAACCCACGGTGGACGGCGACGCGTTGCGCGCCGCACGTGAGAAGGCTGATCTCACTCAGCACGAGTTGGCGTATGCGATCGGAGTCGCCGGGGGAGAACGCGTCTCGAGGTGGGAGCGGGGAGCATCCGAACCCAGGCCGGCGGTACTTCACAGGGTCGCAGCTGTGCTTGGTGTCCAGGTGAGCCAGCTTCTCGTGTCGCCACAGAGCGAGCCGAACCTCCGTCGATTGCGCGTGCTCGCCGGACTGAGTGCCCGACAGGTCGCGGAGCAGGCGCACGTGTCGCTTCCGACCTACGCGCGGTGGGAGGCGGGCACCTTCGAGCGGCTACCGTCGACTGCTTCGCTGCAGGCACTGGCGAAGGCGCTGAACGTCAGCGTTGAGGCAGTAACGGCCGCTGTCGAGAGCACGCGGCGAGCCTCCAACGGCGAGTAGACGGCGGCCGTCAGTCAGCGGATGAGTCCGTAGACGACACCAGCTACGGTCGCCCCGATGAAGGCACCACCGAGCAACTGGCCGACGCTGTGCCGGCCCTCGCGCCACCTTGCCCATCCAATGACTGGAAGGAACAACGAAGCGATGACTCCCGCGAGCTGGTTCTCGAGCGCCAGGACGGCGACAGCTCCAGAGGCGACGGCGAGGTGCATCGAGGCCTTCCACACTGTGCTCGTGACGGTCATCGCGACCAGGCCGCACGTCATGGCGAGGATCAGCCAGACGAGCGGGCGGGGGGCGCCGCCGAGGTAGAGCACGAGCAGCGCCACGGCGACGGCCACGGCGGCGGAGGCCATGAGGGCGGGTCGCTGCGAACGTCGGACAACCTGTCGGTCGCTGGCCGAGCCTCGTCGCAGAGCCCGGAAGAGGATGGCGTAGGGGACACCGACCACGAGGAGCACAGCGAGTAGCCACCACGAGATGGCCGCAACCATGCTCGGCGCGTACTTGATGGCGACGTAGGCCGTTAGGGCCAGAACGACGTTCGCAGGAGTCAGAACACCGGCGATCAGGCGCGCGACCGGTGTCGACCTCGCCTCAGCCAGTCGTGCCAGATCGTGGTCGTCCAAGCTCGGCCGCATCCGTCCCCCCTCGATTCCCTCGATCGGCCAGCAGCGCCTCGCTGAGGTGGATGAGCGGTTGGGGCCACGGCGCGTCGTCCAGCCGGACCAAGGCGTCCTTCGCGGTCAGGTCGCCCTGCGCCGACGGCGCGTCGACCGCCTTGGCGAGCTCGTGAATCGTGAGCGGTGGCTCCACCCGGTGCTCCTCGAGCGCGTCGGAGATCTCGATGAGCCGACGTTGTGCCGCCAGCCTCGGGTCCAGTGCTTGCCAGAGACGGTCCTGGCGGGGCGGTAGGTAGACATGAGGGTGACGGCTCACGAGCACGTGCCACAGCGGATCCAGGCGCAGCACCAGCCGGCGTGCCGCGAGCCTGTGAGCAACCTGCGGTAGCAGTGGAAGAGCGAGTAGTCCCAAGGCCAGTAGCGCGATCGGCACCGGAAACAGGCCGGCGGCCAGCCGATCCAGGACGGGAGTCGGGCGGTCGAGAAGTTGCTCGCTCAGGTTGTGAGCGGTCCAGGCCAGGAGCAGTGCGATGGCTGCGTAGGCGGATGCCCCGATGAGCGCGACGGCCACGGCGGCGGGTGGGTCCGCCGCGCGAGCCGCCTTGACGTTGTGGTGGGAAAAGCGAGCGAGGTCGACCTGGAACCAGGCCACGTAGAGGTAGATCGTCACGGCGTAGATCGCGCTGGCGGGATGCCGCGGGGCGTCCGCCAGGTCCGCGAGCTCCACGGCGTGGATCGGCGCCACAGTCCATGCGGCGACGGATACGGCAGCCATGACGGCGGCGGCCACCGTGATGCGACGCCGGTGGGGTCGGGACGCGTCGGGCTCGCGGATCTCCAGCAGGTAGAGCTGCGCTGACGCGACAGCGACGCAGAGCGCCAGCCGGCTTCCCAGGTTCGTGACGTTCGGCAGGCCGAGCCACTCATCGAGGCGCGTCCGAACGAGGTGGCCAGTCGCGGCTGCAGCGATGGACGCGACGCTGAGCGCCAGCGCGGTGCGCCAGGCTGCCGGTCTACGGTGAGCCAGGTGGACGCGGTAGCCGGCCGTGCCCCACAGCGCCCCGACCGCGAGCAGGACGGTGATCGTCATCGCAGTCGCGAGGAGAGACGGGAGGACGACTCCCACTCGGCGGCCCGGGCGGCGTCCTCGAGGGCCGCTGCCAGCGCCGTCCCGACATGCTCGGCATCAGCCTCCTCGAGGTCGGTGTAGCCGGTGCGCTGCAGCATCCGCAACGTGGTGTCGAGGGGCAGGTTCGGTGCGAGCGTCCGCATCTGGTCAGCGGTCAGGCCCTCGTGCAGCGCAGGGTCGTGGTGCAACAGGATGTGACCGACCTCGTGGCAGAGGATCGAGCGGCGGCGAGTCGGCGACGCGGTGGCTGGCACCAGCAGGTAGTCCCGGGCGTCGGTGGGGATCCACGCGCCGGACGGCGCGTTGCCGGACAGGGCCACCGGCAGGACGACCATTTCGCGCGAACGATGTCGCGACAACGCGGCGACGAGGTCATCCGTGGTCGTACCGGGCGAGATAAGTGATCGGCCGGTGCGCACGGCTCTGTGGTGTCGCCACGAAGACATCTGGTCACTCCTCCCCGGGAGGTCTTTCTTCGGTCCGCGCCACTTCCTGAATGGCCGCGATGAGCTGCACGATGCCCTCTGGGCTGAGCTCGCCACCGCGCAGACGCAGCCCGCCGACGCGACGTAGTTGCGAGAGGGTTTCGAGGTCCTCGTTCACACGTCGCTGTTCGTCCTGGTCGAAGAAGTAGCCGACGGGGACGCCGAAGACGTCGGCTATCGAACCCAGGAGACGGGCCGACGGATTGCTCCGACGACCATTGCGCAGGTTGCTGAGGTGCTGCACCGTCACCGTCACGCCACGATCGGCCAGTTCGCGCACCACTGCCTCGTTGGTGAACCAACCGCGGCCCTGGTCCTGCGGGATGGTCTTGAAGAGGTGCTGCAGCTTGTCGGCAAGGTCGGGGATGCCGGCGGACTCCATCCGACAATCCTACGTCGCTAGCAGTTGCTATCAGTATGTCCACAGATATATTGACGACGCTTCAGGATGCATTGTGAGCTTCAGGGGGCTACCTTCGCAGGATGGGAAGCAGGCGCGGGGCGCCAGCGTCGACTCGATGGGTGGAGCCGACGCTCAGGGGCTGGCGCGTGTCGCATGGGTCTCCTGTCGACAGCTCCCTCAGCGTTGCCACTCCGATTTGCCGTCTCTCCCGCTGGGGCAAATCGCTCAACTGCACTAGTGCTAATGTATCAAGTCACGGCGATAGTGTCCTTCCGCGGGGCACGAACGGCATTTGGCCGCGGAGATCGAGGAGACGCACATGACGATTGGAAGCCCTCACCGCGCCCGCGGCCTCGTCGTGCTGCTCGCCGCCACCCTGCTGACGTCGGGGTGCAAAGACCCGCAACCGTCGCCCCCGTCGTCGACGGTCGCGCCGTCGACGACGCCTGCCCCATCCAGCCCGCAGCCCTCGACCAGCGCGTCCCCCACACCGACCGCGCTGACACCGGCCGAGAAGGACCGGATAGGCGCGGCAGAGACGGTGACCCGCTACTGGGCCGTCCTCGACGACGTGGCCACTGACCCGGCGAAGAGCCTGAACCTGATCGCCACCGTCGCCCGCGACCAGGCAGCGGACCAGGCCCGCGTCGAGCTCGGCTCGCTGCAGACGCAGGGCTGGACGCAGGTCGGTCGCTCCTCGGTGGAATCCGCGCAGGCCACGACCAAGGACGGCAAGACCTTCACGGTCACAGCGTGTGTCGATGTCTCCGGGGTCGACATCGTCGACAAGGCAGGCAAGTCCGTCGTGCGATCCGGACGGCCGGACCGGCAGAAGTACACCTACACGGTCGTGAAGACGTCGAACGGCTTCTTCGTCACGGTCGACACCCTCAAGGGCGAGCCATGCTGACAAGGCTCTCTCTCGCCGCACTGGCCGCCATCGCGGTCCTCCTGGGTGGCACGACGCCGGCGTTGGCGTCCGACCCGCCCATCACCTGTCCCCCGGGAAAGGTGCCGTCCCCGCGGACCGGTGTCTGCATCATCATCGTCGCGCCGCCCGGCGGCAACGGAGGACCGGGTGACCAGACAGGTCCGGGCGACTCGAACGTCGGCCGGGACAAGCCGGTCGCCGCCCGCACGTGCGTCAACAACCTGCTCACGCCGCCGGCCGAGGTGCCCTGCTCGTCCGACAAGGGGTGGTGGGCGCAGAGCCAGAACGCCTACTGCACGGCGCGGGCGCCGCAGCCACCGCTGACCGACCCAGCCTGGGAGGGGCACACCGACGGTCAGGTCTACGAGTGCTTTCGGCCAGTCGGAGTCGGCGCCGTGGCCGGTGCGGTCTTCTGGATCTGGCTGGCCATCCCACCCGGGGGTGCGCCACCGAACCCCAGGGTGCTCGCGCAGCAGGCGGTCACCCAGATGAACCTGCGCGCCATCACCATCGGGATCGTGCCCGAGCCTCGCGCCGGAAGTGTGGGGGTCATCGGGATGCCGACCTGGATGTGGGCAGCCGCCCCGGGGACGACGACGTGGGGTCCGCAGACGCGGTCGGTCTCGACCAGTGGCTTCACGGTCACGGCGACGGCGAAGGCGCAGCGGACGGTTTGGACGATGGGCGACGGCACCACCGTGACCTGCAACGGGCCCGGGACGCCGTACGCGAACTCCTTCGGGAAGAGCTCCTCGCCCACCTGCGGCCACACCTACACGCGCCAGGGCACCTACACCGTGCGGGCCACGACCTACTGGCTCGTCACCTGGGCCGGCATCGGGCAAACCGGGACCATCCCGCTGGACTTCACCAGCACGAGCACGATCGAGATGGGCGAAGCCCAGGTGCTCAGCAGCTGAACCGACTCTTTGAGGGGAACACACGATGACGACCACGACGCGACCGACCGCACCGACAGCAGCGAAGACACCGCGCATCGGGACGGCCGAGGACAGCACGGTCTCGTCGCGGTCGCCGGTCGTGCCCGCGCCGCGGCTGCGCCGAAGGCCTGCCCTGGTCGCCATGTCGTTCGCGGCCGTGTGCCTCGGCGCGCTCCTCGGTGTATGGACGTGGTCCTCGACGAGCAACACCCATGAGGTGGTCGCGCTGCGGCAGGACGTCGCGCGGGGTGAGACCGTCACCCAGGCCGACCTCATCACTGTCCAGATCGGTGTTGACCCGGCCCTGACGACCGTGCCCAGCGCCGACGTGGCCGGCCTCGTCGGGCAGCGCGCGGTCAAGGACATGGCAGCCGGCAGCCTCGTCACGCCGAACAGCGTCAGCACCGCGGTGCTGCCCGAGCAGGGGATGTCCGTCGTGGGGGTCGCGCTGCCGCCCTCCCTCATGCCCGGACTACAGCTGCTGGCCGGCGACCACGTCCGGGTCGTGGCCACCCCCGGGCAGCAGGGCGAGGTCGGCCAGGATCCGCCGGCCACCATCTCCGCCGCCGTGGTCGGTCTCTCCCCGGACGGCGAGAACGGCCAGACCGTTGTGTCGCTCGAGGTCCCCGAAGCGCAGGCCGCCCAGCTGGCCGCTCGCGCCGCCACCGGCAACGTGGCGCTCGTCCTCGACAGCCGGGAGCGCTGACCCGTGGCCCTCATCGCGTTGTTCTCGGCCTCCGGGTCACCCGGTGTCACTGCGACGGCCGTCGGGCTCGCCCTGACGTGGCCCAGGCCCGTCCTCCTCGTCGACGCCGACCCCACCGGGGGCTCCGCCATCTTCGCCGGCTACCTGCGAGCCGAGTCCGCTCCGTCGAGCTCCCTCGTAGACCTGGCTCTCGCGGACCACCACGGAGACCTCACCACCGCCATCGCCGAGGCGACCGTACGGATGCCCGGCTCCGACACAGCGACTGTGTCGCTGCTGCCTGGCACCCGCTCGCACGGGCAAGCCCGCAGCCTGCTGCCGCTGTGGGACACGCTCGGGACGGAGCTCAAGGCGCTCGAGGCGACCGGCCAGGACGTGATCGTCGACGCCGGCCGACTCGGCCTCGCCGGAGGCCCTGAGCCGCTCATCTACGGCGCCGACGTCGCGCTCCTGGTGACGCGTAGCGACCTGGTGTCTCTCGCGGCCGCGCGCTCCTGGGCTGAGACGTTGCTGACCGGGTTCGAGGCTGTCGGCGCCACGGACTCGCTCGGGATGCTGCTCGTCGGCGAAGGTCGGCCGTACTCGGCGCGCGAGGTCCAGAAGGTGCTGCGGCTCCCGGTGACCGCGACCCTGGCGTGGGACCCCGGCACGGCCGATGTCTTTGCCAAGGGCGCCAAGGCACCGCGGAAGGTCGGCTCGTCGCGGCTGGTGCGCAGCCTCGCGGCCGCGCAGACCGCCATCCGGGGCTGCGTCGCGGCCAACGGCGATCAGCTGGCCGTACGAGGCACGGGGGCGATGGCATGAACAACGACACAACGTTGCGCGCCAGCGAACCGAGGGCGACGGCGGACCCCTCGTCGCTGCCCCTCTTTGCCGCCGCCTCCAGCGATGCCCGACCGCCTCGCCGTGGACGGGTCCGTGGGTCGTTCACGATGTCGCCGTCGCCGGCTACCGGCCGGCTCGCGGTGGCCCCGGCGACTCACGCCCCGACGCCGCCGGCAGTCAGCTACAGCGAGCCGGAGCGCGACGCCCATGGCGCCGACATCGACTGGGGCCTCGTCGCGTCCCTACGCGGACAAGCGTCGGACCGGCTCAGCGCCGCTCTCGGCGACGACCGAGGGCACCTGCCGGCCGCGGCGCAGCGCGAACGCGGCCGGGCCATCATCCTCGACCTGCTCAGCAGCGAGAACGAAGAGCGCGTCAGCTCCGGGCTGGGGACCTGGGGCACCACGGAGCAGCGTGCTCTGGCCAAGGCCGTCGACGACGCACTCTTCGGGCTCGGACGTCTGCAGCCGTTGGTCGACGACACCCGCGTCGAGAACATCCTCATCTTCGGCCACGACTCGGTCTTCCTCGAGCTAACCGACGGGCGGCTCCTCCCCGGCCCGCCCGTCGCGGACTCCGACCAGGAGCTCATCGACTTCCTCGTGTTCCTGGCCTCCCGCTCCGAGGTCAACGCCCGCCCGTTCTCCGAAGCCCAACCGCGCCTGCACCTGCGCCTCGACGGCGGAGCCCGCCTGGCCGCAGCGGCCTGGGTGACCCCGCGACCGTCGGTGGTCATCCGGCGCCACCGACTGCGCAAGGTCACTCTTTCGGATCTCGTCGCCCGCGGGACGCTCTCCGAGTTGGCCGCGTCGTTCCTCGCCGCGGCGGTCAAGTCGCGCCGCAGCATCGTCGTCTCAGGCGCCCAGGGTGCGGGCAAGACGACCCTCGTCCGGGCTCTCTGTGCCGAGATCCCCCGGCACGAGGTCATCGGGACCTTCGAGACCGAGTACGAGTTGCACCTGCACGAGCTCACCGAGCAGCACCCCTACGTGTTCCCGTGGGAGGCGCGACCGGGGTCGGGGGAGCGCGCCGCGGACGGCAGCCAGGCCGGCGAGTTCACCCTCAGCCAGGCCCTGTTCGACTCCTTCCGCTTCGACCTCTCCCGACAGATCGTCGGCGAGGTCCGCGGCCCGGAGGTACTGGCCATGTTGAAGGCGATGGAGTCCGGGTCGGGGTCGATCTCGACCACTCACGCGAAGAACGCCGAAGCCGCGATCGGGAAGCTCGTCACCTGCGCCATGGAGGCAGGTCCGCACATCACCCACGACTACGCCGTCCGCGCGATTGCCGCGAGCATCGACATCATCGTGCACGTCCACCTCGAGACCGCGCCCTTGGCCGACGGCACCGCGCAACGCTCACGGTGGGTCGCTGAGATCCTGACGCTGACGCCGGGGGAGCGCGAAAAGGGCTACGCGGTCCAGAGCGTCTTCGCCACGTCGCCCGGAAGCCGGGAGGCCGAACCACTTGTTCTGCCCGACGAGTACCGCGACCTCGCTCGATGGGGCTTCGCTCTCGAGGAGTTCTTCGGCCAAAGCGAGGCCGCGTCATGACCGCGATGACTGCCGCCTTGTCCGGTGCGCTGGTCGTGGCAGGGCTGCTTGGCGTCGTGGTGGGTTTGCGCGCCCAGCCGATCCCCGCGGGTGGTGTGAAACAACAGGGCCTCGGTGGGCCCCTCGGCTCCCACCGCCTTGCGAAGTTGGACCGGCGAACCCGGGTGCTGCTGGTGGCGGGCGCCGTCATCGGACTCGTTGTCGCCGCGCTCACCGGCTGGCTGGTCGCCATCCCCCTCGCCCCAGCCGCCGTGGCCGGCCTGCCGGTCCTGCTCAGCGCGCCGCCGGCCGCGAACAGGATCCAACGGCTGGAGGCGATGGAGGAGTGGACCCGCTCGCTGTCCGGCATCCTCACCGCCGGCGTCGGCCTCGAGCAGGCACTCATCTCGACGCTCCGGTCGACCCCGGAAGCCATCCGGCCCGAGGTCACCCGGCTCGCCTCACGACTCAGGGCGCGGTGGGCCACCGAGGACGCACTGCGTGCGTTCGCAGACGAGCTCGACGACGCAACGGGCGACCTAATCGCCGGCAACCTCATTCTCGGCGCACGCCGTAGAGGCAGCGGCGTCGCCAGTGTCCTCGAAGCGCTGGCCGAGTCGACCGCAGCCGACGTCGCCGCACGCCGCGAGATCGAGTCCGACCGGGCCAAACCCCGCTCGACCGCACGGTGGGTCACCCTCATCACCGTCGGCGTCCTCGCCGTCCTGGCCCTCACCGGCGACTACATCCGCCCCTACGCCAGCCCCGTCGGTCAGGTGCTGCTCGCGCTGCTGCTCGGCCTATACGTCGCCACGCTGGTGTGGATGCGGCGGATGTCGACCGGCAAGCCGCTGCCGAGGTTCATCGGCTCCGCCGCGAAGGCGACCGCCCGATGACCGGCACCGGTCTGCAGCTGGCCATCCTCTCCGGCGCCCTCGTCGGCTTCGGGGTCTCCTTGATGGTGTGGCGGCTGGCGCCGGCCGACCCGGACTTGGCTGACGCGCTGCAACGACTTTCGCCTGACCGTGCCCGGCGGCGTGCATCGGGCGCGGTGCACCAGAGTGGCGACACCCGGGAGCGGCTGGGGATCTGGGGCATGAAGACCCTGCCGGCCGGTGCCTGGGGCTCAGTGCCCAGTCGCGAGCTCGCGATCCTGCGAGTCCCCCTCAGCCGGTACTACGGCGAGAAGCTCATGTTCGCGCTGGTCGGGCTGGTCATCCCGCCGCTGCTGACAATCCTCTTCACCCTGCTCGGCGCGAGCCTGCCGCTGTTCGTCCCCGCCGTTGCAACCGTCGGGCTGGCTGTGGGCATGTTCTTCCTGCCCGACTACAACGTCCGAGACGACGCGACAAAGGCCCGAGCCGAGTTCAGCCGCGCCCTGGGCGCCTACATCGACTTCGTCGCGCTCGAGCGCAACGCCGGAGCCGGGCCACGCCAGGCGATGGAGGTTGCCGCCGAGGTCGGTGACTCATGGGTGTTCCGACGCCTCGGCGAGGAGCTGGCCCGCACCCGCTGGTCCGGGCTCACCCCCTGGGACGCGCTGCACGGGCTCGCGGTCGAGCTGGGCGTGCCCGAGCTTGACGACCTCTCCGACATCATGCGCCTGTCCGGCGAGGAGGGCGCGCAGATCTACCGCAGCCTGCGCGCCCGGTCCGCCGGCATGCGCACCGCCATGCTCACCGCCGAGAAGGGAAAGGCGAACGAAGTCGGCGAGAAGATGTCGATCCCGATGAGCCTGCTCGGCGTCATCTTCCTGGCCATTCTTGTCGCCCCGGCGCTGCTGCGAGTGATGGGAGGCGGCCCCTGAGTATCGCACCCGCGTTCTCGACCGATCCATCCGAACCAACCTGACGCAGCGGGCAACTCGCCCGAACACAACCCAAGGAGAGACCTATGTACTACCTCGCCGCGACACTGCAGACCCTCGGTGTCCACCTGCGTGACACCGCCGTGAAGAAGGCCACCAAGGACCCCGAGCGCGGCTCAGTGACGATCGAGAACGTCATCTGGGCCGTGGCGGTCATCGCCATCGTGGGCATCGTCGTCTTGGCCATCACGAACTACGTGAAGGCCAAGGCTGCGCAGATCAAGTAGGACCGGCCGTGCGACCGCCGGACGACGTCGCGCTCCCTGACCGCCATCCCGCGGTCGGGGGACGCGAGCGTGGCTCCGCCTCGGTCCAGCTCGTCGTACTCATGCCGGCGCTGTTCGCGGTCATGTTCCTCGGCATGCAGGGAGCGCTGTTCTACCACGCACGGACCGTCGCCCTGGCCGCGGCGGAGGAAGGGGTCCGAACGGCCGCCGGCATGAACGGAACCCGTGAGACCGGCGTGCGGGACGCCTACTCGTTCGTCAGCGCCGCCGGTGGTGACGACGTGCTCGTCGCAGCCCGCGTCAGCGCCTCCCGCACTGTCGCCGACGCCCAGGTGACCGTTACGGGACGGTCGCTCAGCGTCATCCCCGGCTGGTCGCCATTGATCTCGCAGAGCGCCCACGCACCCGTCGAGAGGATCACACAGTGAGCCGGGGCACCGGGCAGACGCCGCGACCGGAGCGGGGATCGGCCGTGATCGAGGCGGCCATCGGCGTGCCCGCGTTCCTGCTCTTCGTCGGACTCATCGTCTTCGCCGGACGCGTCGCCATCGCCAACCAGGCGGTGGGTTCGGCGGCGACCGAGGCAGCCCGAGCCGCTTCCATCGCCCGCAGCTCTAGCCACGCCCGAGCCGAGGCCGAGAGCGCCGCTGCGTCGAGTTTGGCGAACCAGCGAGTCAACTGCGGGCACAGCGCGGTGACGGTCGACACGAGCGGGTTCGCGTTCCCGGTCGGCACACCGGCCACCGTCCGGGCGACGGTGACCTGCGTCGTCAGCCTCTCCGACCTGTCCGTGCCAGGGGTCCCCGGCAGCCGGAGGGTGACCGCGACGATGACCTCGCCGCTCGACACCTACCGGGAGCGGTGAGACTCGTGCCCGTCCATCCGTCGCCACCCCTGCGCCTGCAGAGCACTTCGTCGAGACGCCAGCGCTTCAGCAGCTTTCTGCGCAGTCGGAAGCGGGATGAGCGCGGGTCGGTCACCATCTGGCTCGCCACCGCCGGGTTCATCATGACCGTGCTCGTCGGAATGGCCGCCGACCTCGGCGGACAGGTCCACGCGCAGCAGCACGCCCGTGACGTCGCGCGCCAGGCAGCGCGGGCCGGCGGCCAGCAGCTGCAGGCCGCTCCGGCCGTCCGGGGACAAGGCGCCATCGCCGACCCAGTCCGCGCGACACAGGCCGCGCGCGCCTACCTCGCCGCCAGCGACGTCTCCGGGTCCGCCACCGTGACCGGGGGCAACACCATCACGGTGAACACCAGCACCGTCTACACGACGAAGTTCCTGTCGATCATCGGCATCAACCGCCTGACCGCGACCGGCCACGCGCAAGCCACCATCACCCGTGCCTTCGAAGGAGCTCGGCGATGACACTGCGCACGCGCCTATCCGGACTGCTGGCGTCGTTGACGATCGTCGCCGTCGTCGTTGCGCTACCTCTCGTCCTGCTCGCAGCCGGCGCGAATCCCATCCCCACCACATGGCCCTCCCTCGACCAGATCCGCGCCGCCGCGATGAGCCCGGACGACGGAACCCTCGCGCTCGGCGCGATCAAACTCGTCGCGTGGGGCGCCTGGGCATTCCTCACCGGCTCGATCGTCCTCGAAGTCCTGTCCCGCGTCCGTGGTGTCCGGGTCCCGCGCGTGCCGGCGCTGGCTGTCCCGCAGGCAGCGGCCCGGGGTCTCGTCGGCGCAGCGATCCTGCTGTTCGCGGCAGCGCCGGTGAGCCACAGCCCGGCCAGCGCAGCCCCCGTCGTGGCGGCATCGACGGCGGCGCCGTCTGTTGTGCAGCCAATCCACGTATCGAGACCGACAACTCACGCAGCGCCTCGGGCCGTCGCACTTGCGACGCCGCCTCGTCATCAGACGCCCCCGACGGCGGACTACGTCGTGCAGCGTGGTGACACCCTCTGGGCCGTCGCCGAACGTCACCTCGGCTCCGGCGTCCGCTACACCGAGCTGGTCGACCTCAACCGGGACAGGCTGGGCGCCGACCCCGGGTTCCTGACGGTCGGCGAGGTCCTGCAGATCCCGAGCGAGCCTCCGCGCCAGACGACCGCGGTCGGAGAGCACACGGAGACCGTGGAGCGTGGCGACACCCTGTGGGACATCGCCGACGAGAAGCTCGGCGACCCCACGCGGTACCCAGAGATCTTCGAGGCATCCCGGGACACCGTGCAGCCGGATGGCCGCCGACTGACCGACCCCGACCTGATCGTGCCCGGCTGGACGCTCACCGTCCCCGCAGAACAGACGGCACCCGTGGTGAAGCCGGCCCGCGAGCGGAGGCCAGGGCTTCCACCGCGGCAGAAGCCCACGCCGATGAAGAGCAGCGCGCCTCCCACCACCGAGAAGTCGCCAACGCCAGCCACCAGTGAGTCAGTCCCGCAGACCGCCGCCCCCATCGACACGTCGAGGCCAAGTCAGTCGAATCGAGACTCCACTCCATCCCAAGCCTCCGAGGTCGTCACAGCGGCGAACGACGGCGACTCCGAGCACGCGCCATGGATGGTGACCGGTCTGACCGGGGGAGGGGTGATGCTGGCTGCCGCCATGCTGCTGGCTCTGCGCCGACGCCGTCGCGCACAGCTCCGACACCGCCGTCCTGGACGCATCATCGCCGCGCCCGAGCCGCACCTGGCTCCCGTCGAGCGGACGCTCACCGTCGCCGGTGGACCGGTCAGCCTCGACCTCGAGCGGATGGACGAAGCACTTCGGCGCCTAGCCTCTGCCGTGACCGCGCTGAACGCGCCGATGCCGATGCTGGCCGCTGTCGAGCTCCGCCGGCATGACCTGGCCCTGCACCTGTCTGCGCCGGCGACTCTCGGCGATCCGTGGACCGGCAGCGACGACCAGATGCACTGGACGCTCGCCGGGACCGCTGCGGTGGATCAGGTCGGAGCCCTCGTCCCCGACCAGCCGGCGCCGTACCCGCTCTTGGTGACCGTCGGCTCCGACGACGAGGGCCAGGTGTGGCTGCTGAACATCGAGGAACTGGCGCTCACTGTTACCGGCGATCCCACCTTCGGACGGGACTTCGCTCGGTACCTCGCCGCGGAGGTCGCATGCAACCCGTGGTCGCACGGCGTCACCGTCGACACGGTCGGTGTCGGGCATGAGCTCGAGCCGATGAACCCCGACCGGCTCCGCGTACCCACCGACGGACTGCACGCCGCTGCCGCGTGCCTGACCCACGCCGCCAGCATGATCGACCGCAGTAGCGACGCGGGAGTCGATGTCGCCACCGCCCGGGCGCATCAAGATGGCGCCGACTCGTGGCCAGCTCGCCTCCTGATCGCGGATCTCACCGAGTACGCCTCTCGTGCAGCGGCGGATTCGTCGATGCCGGGCATCGACAAACTGTTGGATTTCTTGCACGACAACTCTGGGCAGACCGGGGCCTCGGTCGTGCTGCTCGACGATGGCCGGCGTGAGCACGGGGTGGAGCTGCACTTCACAGATGACGGTCGGGTGCGCTTGCCGCACGTTGGACTCGACCTCGTGGCTGTCGGCCTGACGATTGACGAGGCGCAGGGGTGCGCGGCTCTCCTCGCGCAGGGCGAGGAACTGGCCGATGCGCCGATGCCGGTCGACGAGATTGCGTCGGACGGGTGGCGAGCATGGTCAGACGAAGCCGGTTCGCTGCGCCATGAGCACACCATCGCTCGCGACGACGTCGAGGATCACACCGGCCCCTCGTCCTCGCTGCTCGACCACTCCGACGAGTCCTACCTGGAGGTATGGGCGACCACGCGTGAGGACCTGGCGGAACTCGCGCCTTTTGTACCGGAGCGGGTGGGGGATGCCGTGAAGGACTCAGATCCCACACTCGACGAGGACCTGGCCATGTGGTGGTCGGATGACTGCCCACTGCCGCGGCTGACGCTCCTGGGACCGGTCGGAGCGCGCACGAGAGGGACGCCGGTGACCAAGCGCAAGCCCTACTACACCGAGATGCTCGCTTTCGTGGCTCTGCGCCCGCACGGCGCGACGCCGGACGAGCTGGCCGACGCGTTCTCGCTCAGCCCCGGCAAGGCGCGCGACTACGCCCGGATCGTCCGAGACTGGCTGGGCACGAACCCGCGGAACGGGAAGCCTCACCTACCCGACGCGCGCCAGTCGCCCGCAGCGAAGACGCAAGGCGTGAGCGTCTACCAGGTGCTCGACCTTCTCGTCGACGTCGACCTGTTCCGCCGCCTCCGCGTCAGAGGGGAGTCACATGGACCGGACGGCGTGCACGATCTCTGCGAGGCTCTCCGTCTTGTCCAAGGCCGGCCCTTCGACCGTCTTCGCGACGGCGGCTGGTCGTTTCTCTCCAGCGGTGACCGGCTGGACCACCACATCACGTGCGCCATCGTCGATGTCGCACATCTCGTGACGACGTTCAGCCTCGAGGCGGGCGACATCCGCAAAGCTCGACTCGCAGCGGAGACGGCGAACCTCGCAGCACCCTACGAGGAGATCCCGAAGCTGGACCTGGCCGCCGTGGCCGACGCCGAGGGTGACCATGCCGAGGCTGACCGCATCCTGCGCGAGGACGTGTGCAACCGCACGGATGACGATGACGCACCCCCAGAGCTCTCTGACCGAACCCGTCGTATCGTCGCGGCGCGCGCGTGGCAGGAGCGAACCAGAAAGGCAGGCTGACCAGGGTGGCGGAGTGATCACTTGACGCGGATCCCCGTGCGGTCGATCGCTACCCGTCAAGGTCCGGTATCCACGAGCCGTCGAGAACGAGGCGCTCGATGTTCCTCGCCGCCCGTGATGCCACCTTGGTGGTGCTGCATACCGCCCACTGTGGGCGCTCCGTTGAGCACCGAGGGACTGGGGCTGACTGCAACCCCGGACGAGCCGGTTCGGACTCTGGATCGAGCGTCCGGCTTGGCATCGCAGTTCGCGACTGTACGTAGCACTCTCCTATCGCAACCGGGGCTCCAAGTACGATCGCCTGATGGACGAACTATTTTCCTGGGCGGACGGTCTACGCTCCCTGCAAATTGCAGAGTCTGAACATGGAAATGGGTCGGAGTTCACGGTTCATATGCACAGAATATCTGCGCCATCGCCCCTAGACTTCGATGACAGCGTCGTTCGGTTGGTCGCGACCGGCGATAACGTAGCCATGTTCGGTCAGTACCCCCAAGCCCAATCGGTCTTGCTTTGGCCGGATAGCCGCCTGAACGGCGATAGCGGCCGCGAACGTTCCGTGGCGACTCAACTCGGAGCCATAATTACTATGGCTCTGGGCCGTAGGTGCCAGGTCGGTTCAAACGAAATCGCCATCTCGGTAGATGGCTCGACGATGAAGAACTTCATTCCTGCGCAAGTGAACGATCGTGAACTTGTTGGACCCGTACCCGCCGATTCGCAGGCGCTACTAGAGCGGACGTTGGCAAAGATTCTTGGGCTAGATTCGGGTGATCGTGCCACTCTTGGAGCTGCGATCGAGCTTCACTACGCCTCTGTGATCCTTTACGACTCTGACCTTAGCGCAGCGTATGCCTTGGCTGTGGCCGGACTCGAGACGCTGTCCCGGCGATATGGCGGATACGTGCCCTCTTGGGCAGATTGGGACGAGTCCAAGGCTTTGGATGAGCTCTTCGCTGAGATTGGCCTGACGGGCGAGGATTCCGATCGAATCCGACAGAAGTTGCTGTCTGGCCGCCACTTGAAGTTGCGCCAAACCTTTGCGAGTTACATTGTGGACCGGCTGCCGGAGAAGTTTTGGGAAATCGAACTCCAGGACTACCTACCGACCTACGAAATGTCTGCCCAAGGCGAGGCCGTATTCGGAGGGCTCGAGGCATCGACTCGGTCACCTATCTCGACGTTCGTTCCGCGTGACCGTGCCCTTCTTCGCAGAAGAGTGTTGGCGTCGTACGACGCTCGCTCAGCATTTGTTCATGCTGGCACCCGCGACGTAAGTGAAATCTCGACACTATATTCGCTGGCGGCCGCTCAGCCAGAATCTACGGGGCCCTTGGAGTTCCTTGCGGTGCGACGAATCCTGCGTGCGCTGATCGAGGTCGAACTCGACGCTCGATCTCACGCTGGCGAATTGCCGCCGATCAAGCTATTCCACGACGAGCGGCGGGCGGCGCGTGCCGCAGCACGGGACAAGTAGAGAGTGGAGAGGGCGGATGGACCCTTGCGAGGGACGGGAACGTTAGGACAGCAACGGAAAGGGTGGCTGCGGTTCCAGAGCCAAGCCGTTACAACACCGCGTCGGGCGGCTAGAAGACTAAAGGACGAGAAACAAATTTCCAGTCGGAGAGCTCATGTCCGCGTCCGCCCCCAGTACAATTTTGGCTGTCACCACTACCAGGACCTCCTTTGAAGCGCGCGGAGGCCGGTATGAGTTCCGAGTGTCCAGCGTGATGCGCGTGACTCGCGCATCGTCGTCCAGCAGGCAGAACGTTCCTGCTGGATCGGGCGGCGTGAAGTTGCTCATCTGCTGGGGGTTGGCCGGCCGAGTCAGCCCATCCACAAGCGTCTTCAGCCTGTTGTCGACATCCCCCGGTCGCCGATCCACCACGGGCGTCAACATGAGTACGTGAAGCTCGGCTGCAGTTCGGAGGCCGGGATGTGCAGGCGAGAAGAACTGCTGGCCCATGAACGAAGTCATGATGTTTCTGCGGTTCTTCCCCAGACGAGGTTCGACTTGGGTTTTGATTTGCGGGTGGAACGCCTCCCGAAGAGTTGCCTTCACAGGGCTAATGCCGCGCCCTTTGGGCGGCAGCGGCCCTTCATAAATCAGCGTCAACTCCACGCGTAATTGGTAGCACACTGCCATGTCGGCCAGCACATCAGGAACGGGCGCGTCGCGGGTTGTGTCAAGCGACATCCGAGCAGCTTCACTCGCCTGTCAGTTTCGATCACTTGTGAGCAGCCTCCGCCTTCGCGTAGTCGCGAAGCGCGTCACTTCCCCGGCAAGGCACCCACAGCCTGATCGCGGTGCGGGCTCTTCCGCGCTCCCGCGGTCACCCGTCAAACATGTGGTGTGCGGTCGCCTTCGCATCGATGCTCGGGAACGGACCGTGGCACGGCGTCTCGTAAGGGGCTCGCGCACATCCGCACCCAGCAGACCACGGGGCGCCGGGAGGCGTACGGGCGAGTAGTCTGCCGTTCATGGGGATATCGGTCCGCGACAGGAAGCGCCTTTGGGGTTTATCGAACAGTCGTTGCGCCTTTCCCAATTGCTTGGACCAATTGATGTGGCCTTCTGTCGGCGCCAAGAGCGGGTTCGTGGTGGTAGGGGAAGAGGCACACATCGTCGCTGAGGAGCCCGACGGACCTCGCGGACAGAGCCCTCTCACCACGGCCGAACGCGATGAGTATGACAACTTGATCCTGCTTTGCCGGAAGCATCACAAGATCGTCGACAGCGACGTTGTCACATATACAGTCGACAGCCTGCACGCAATGAGGGATAAGCACGAATCATCCATGTCTCAAGCCGTGGACAAAGTTCACCTGTATTGGGATGAGGCATGGGCTGCCATCGTAGACGACTTCGCGTCGCGGATGGAACTCGACTGCTGGGAGACGCGAATGAGTGGGTTTGTTCGCACTTCTCAGGGTGCTCGTGAAAGTACCCTTGATCTACTGCAAGAGGTCGGCGTCTGGCTCAACGGGCGAATCTTTCCTGCGACATACCCGAGCCTCCGTCATAGCTTGGAGACGTTTCAGGAGGTTTCCATAGACCTTCTGACGGTATTCTCTCGTCACGCCGACCAAGCATTCGCTGGCGAGGACCCCTGGATCCGAAGCGATCGATACTATAAGCGGCCATACCCCAACCCCAACTACTACCGAGACCTCACCGCATTCGAGAAGCACTTCAATCTTGTGAATGATCTTGCGCTGGAGCTGTGTCGAGTTGCTAACTGGTTCTGCGATGAGGTCCGGCGCAGTATCGACCCGAGCTTCATGACGGCCCGAGGAGCAATGCAGCTCGAGGGGGGTCCGTACCAAGACGGGATCACACATTGGCTCAGGCCCGAGTACGCGGCCGAGGATATTGCGGATGGTACCCCTTACCCGGGCTTAGACTCTTTCGCAACCGTCGTTAGATATGAACGAGATATCCACTCGCGACCTAACGCCTGAGCAACGTGAAGCATCGTTGGATGGGGGGCTTCGTAGCGCGCAGTTCTTCAGTGGGAAGCGACAACGGTGTTGCCGGAGGATGCCGAGACGAGCAACTGCATGAATCTGCGGCGCTTTGCCTCCATCGACGTCGGCGATTAAGCGCGCATCTGGTTCGGGGCGATGAATGCCGTTCAGTTCCTTTGCGCCACCCCGCAGGCCCGGATCAACCGTTTTCCAGAGTCTCAATTTTCCTGAAGTCCGATATGTAGGTGAGATCGGACGCGTCGTAGTGCTCCATGCGGGATAGATAGGGCGTTCCCGCCACACGCCACCGGGAGTAACAGGCGTGCTCCAAGTCGGTGAACCAAACGCGAGGCAATGACCCGTCGACCTCATCGGCTGTTATGTCAAGCCTCACATCGTTCTGAGTAAGCCAGGCGTGACTGCCGGAGTAGGGAGGTGCACCTCCGAGCCCACTGACCAAAGGCCCAGTCACCAAGGCCGTTGTCGAAGAGGTACTGACTTAAGAACCTGCATGCGTGCGTGCAAGCACCGTTGGGAGAGTTCCGCAAGGTGGGACTCTCCATCTCTACTACTTCAAGCGCAGCGCGGAACCGGTGCTTGGCGCTCAGGAGGCGAAGGGCCGTGTGGAAGTCATGCGACTGGCTGAGCCAGTCCACGTACACCTGCCGCCGCAGGGTTTGCAACCGCTCGCCCGCTTCGCGGCGATACCCGGCGGCTTGAATGAAGTAGGAGGTGGTTGCGCCGAGAAGAGTCCCGATGACCGCCACTACGGAAGGTTCCACGGACCAACCAGAGCAGTAGAGGACCGTGCGCGGCCAGCCCTGACGCCCAGAACTTGGCTCATCCTCGCGATAGCCAGCACGCCAGATCAACGGTGTTCACGTGGTGTCTGCAGGGCGCGTCACTCCGGCTCCCTTCTGTTGTCAACCGGTCGCTTCGAGGTGGGTCTTCCGTGCCGCGGCGGCTGGGCGTAGCGTCGTTGGTGCGGGTCCGGGAAGTGGCTGATCCGAAGTGTCGGTGTGCGGGTGCGAGCCGGCCGCGCTGGATTCTTGAGTCGCCCCGCGGTGCCCTCCCGGGCCCGCGTCCATGTCTTCGCGCCGGGCGGCTGTGGCGTCGGTGACGAGCTGGCGGAAGATGGCGTCGGAGATCCTGCGCTTGAGGCAGCGGATCGCCTCCAGGGGTCGTTTGCCTTCGGCGCGCTTACGCCGGTAGTAGGCCTGCCCGTCGGTGTCCAGGCGGATCTGGGAGATCGCGGCGATGTGGATCATGTGGTTGACCCGGCGGTTCCCGGCCCGGGAGAGGCGGTGGCGGCTCTGCTCGCCGGAGGACGCATCGAGCGGTGCGGTGCCGGTCCAGGACGCGAACCGGTTGCGGTCGGCGAACCGGGAGACGTCGCCCACGTCGGCCAGGACCCGGGCGGCGACCACCGGGCCGACACCGCGCAGGTCCATCAGGTGCGACCCGCGGGCCAGGACCATCGCCTTGAGCTCGGCGTTGGCCTTCTTCATCGTCGCCTCGACCGCGACCAGCTCGGACAGCTCCTCGGCCGCGATCCGGCGCCGGGTCTTGCCCGCGATGTCCCGCGGGCGGACCGAGGCCAGCATCGCCTTGGCCTGGCCGGTGGTGATGTCCTTCTTCGCCTGCCCCGGAAGCAGTTCGGCCAACAAGGCCTGGAGCCGGTCCACGGTCTGGACCCGCCGCCTGCTGAGGGCTTCACGCCGGTCGGCCAGCATCCGCAGCGCCTCGAGCTCACCGACTAGGGCCAGCACCCGCAGGCCCTGGGTGCGCACCGCGACCATCGCGATGGAGTGCGCGTCGTGGGCGTCGGTCTTGCGGTTGTGCCCGGTGTCGAAGAGCCGGACCCGGGCGGCGAGCTTGGCCGGGACGTCGACGACGTCCTCACCGGCCTCGAGCAGCCGTTGCGCCAGCGGCCGGCCCGCGCCGTTGGCGCCCTCGACCGCCCACGTCCGCCCCGGCCACGCCCGGACGTACGTCAGCATCGCCGCGTACCCGGCCCTGTTGGTGGTGAACCGGCCCTGCCCGAGCTTGCGTTCGTGGTCGTCGACGACCTCGATCGTCGCCGACAGCTTGTGGGGATCGACCCCGATGACGATGCGTTCCATGCTCTTGCTCCCGCCTGATCTCGAACCGATGGACGGCGAGGTGGGCAGTGCTACTACGAGCAGGGCAGTCCCTTCTTGAGCCACGCCTCGTCACGGTGACCGGCGGGCCGCAGACCGATAGAGAGCCACACCGGTGACGCTGGTGGGCAGCCGCATGGAGAGCCACCCGCCGATCACCTGGACCGAGTCTGGCCAGACGCCGGCCCTACCGACAATCGTCTAGTAGCCGCGTAGGGGGCGCCGACTCACGCTGGCTGTAGGGTACGTCCAAGCGTCGAGTGGACCTGAGTGATCGTCTCCAGGGTCAATGGTCCGTCGTTCTTCAGCATCAAGCAGAGCCCTTTGGGCGAGAGGACGTGAACGTCGTGGGTGACGAAGCTGCCCCCGAGCAGCGGCCAATCGGCTTCGACGAAGCACAGCACTCCATGCACCGGCGTGTCAGGCTCGAGCAGATCGCGGACCACAGCGACCTGCTTGTGGACCCCCTCCAAGAGTTTGGTGCAGTCGCGGGAGCCGACGAAAAGGCGCTCGACCCGGGAACAGAGCAGGCCGCCGTCGACCTTCAGGTTCGGCCGTCCCCGGTACTTCTTGGCGTCGATGACGTAGATCCCTGAGCGCGTCACGGCCAGGTGGTCGATGTTGGCTCTGCTGCGGGGCAGCCGACGGTCGTGCAGCAGCCGGACGGTGTCATCGGCCAGGTTGTCCAATCCCCGACCGAGACTCTCCTCGCCCCGCGCGCCGGCGTCCCAAGCGGTCCTGGACTGCGGGTCGTCCGAGAGGGCGAGGATCAGACCGCCCAACCTCGGATGCGCAGTGCGGATGCGCGCCTCACGAGCAGACCGTCGCCGTTCGAACTCGCGACGCGCCGACGCGCCCGCCGTTCCGGCGAGGACCTCTTGCGGGTCATTACTTGACAGCCCGGTGTTGACGTCGGGGGCGGGGACCTGGGCGTCCGGCTTCTCATGGCTGACGCATCGCACAGTCTTGGTTCCACGCTCTTAAATCGCGTCGGCCTTCGCGGCAAGGTCCGCTCCACACATTTGGCACGTCCCGGCGTAGCGCAGCCGCATGCGCTTGTCTTGGGGTTTCCCCTGCACGTCCTCACGATATGGCGGCATGGCCCCACTTCGCTGGTGGATGCCGCATTCCGCTCCTGGCTGGAAGTCGCGCTGCCGAGCACTCCTTTCGCGGTGGACGTCGCAGTGACGGCGGGCGTGCGCTCGCTCAAGGCGTCTGTCCCTCTGTCATTTGGCGAAAGGATCTCGACGAGTTGGGGGACTTTGCATCGCTGCAGGTCACAGTGTTGTATCCCCTCCTTCAGCGCTTCGTACCCCCACCCCGGGGGACGACCATGGGGACGAATTCGGTGACGTCCGCTCGCGACCTTTCTGCCGTACCCACTCGGCGGAAGGAACGCGAGATGAATGTCGCAACGCACTTGGGCGTGGCCGATCCCGACAGCGATGTCTTGGTCGCGGCCCGCAGTCGCTGGCCGGAATGGCAGCGGGACCACGCGGCTCTCCAGGCTATTGACGAGCTGGCGGACCTTCCTGGCTGGCTCCGCGCCGCCGACCGCGAGAGCGCAGACCGGGTGATGCTGGCCCTCGCGGAGCTGTCATCGCCGCACGGTGGCGACGACACCGCCGCCACCGGAGTGCTGACCTGGGTGCTGGTTCCCGGAGCGGTCCTGCTGGCGTTCCGCCTCTCACCGTTCAGCAGGCGCGTCGACGAGATCCTCGCCGCGCAGCTGTGGCTCGAGGCCCGGACCTTCCCCTGGCAGCAGGGGCACAAGGTGGCCGCCAACATCCTGATGAACACCCGCCGTTGCGTCCTGCGCGACCTCGGCGTCACCGACGCCGCCGCTGTCAGGGTGATGCCACTGCCGCCCACCGCCGACGTCTGGACCGAAGCCGTGAGCGACGCGGGCCGTGTGGAGCCGGCGCCCGAAGACGAGCTGGCGGAGATCCTCGCGTTGGCGAGGCGCCAGGGCGTGCTCAGCGAGGACGACATCGACCTCCTGCTCAGCCTGGCGGGCGCCGCCGACGCAGCGAAACCGGCCCGCTCGGGACGAGGCCACGCCGGGCTCATGGCGCCGGCGGCATCCGACGTCGTGGCCGCCGCACGCGGCGTCTCGTCCCGGACCGTGCGTCGCCGCGCCCTCCACTCGGTGACCACTCTTAGGGCCGTCTGCCACGCCCAGCAGCCCACCCTCGCGTGAGATGTCCACCTACCTGATCCGCCCGGCATTCGGCGCCGAGGTGATGACGATGATGGACCAGGCCGAGCTCGACCGGCTGCTCGCGGTGGCCGGGAGTGAGACCGAGGCGCTTGCTGCGCTCGTCGGCTGCGTCGACCGCCTCAACCAGGTGCACGCCGCGCGTGCCGCCCTGGCTCGGCTCGACGCACCCAGCCTGCGCGCGGCCATCGAGGCGCGACGAGCGGTCCTCGGCGAGTGGCGGCCACGATGACCACGACGCAAACCGCGACCAAGACCACCGTCGTCAGCGTCGGGGAGCTCAAGCGGGCCTGGCGCGCCATTGAGGCCGGCGACTTCCGCAATCGCACGGCGTCGAGCTCCGAAGCGGACGACAGGGCCTCGCCCCACGACTGGCTCCCCGACGGCAGGGTGCTGCCTGTCATCGGGTGCCTCGGGTCTACGGGAGCGACGACCCTGGCCCTCGCCCTAGGCACTATCGTGGACGGGCCGTCCCGGGTCATCGAGTGCTGCACCCCCACCGCGTCCGGGTTGGCGTCGGCGTCGACCGAGGAGCTGGGTCCGCACGACAGCGGATGGTCACGAGGCACCCGCGGCGAGGTCCTTCTCGAACGCGGCACTAAGACTCTGGGCACCGCGGACGCGTTGCCCGTCCCCGTCGAGCCGCACAGAGCGCAGGCTCTGACCGTGCTGGACGTCGGCTGGGAGCTGGGCCAGTTGCTCGCCGGCCAAGGCTGGCTCCGCCACCACGTCATCCGCGCTGACCATGTCGTCGTTGTGACGACCGCCACCATCCCCGGGCTGCGGCGACTCGAGGGAGCCCTCTCCAGGCTGACCGGCTCCAGCGTCACGGCCGCGGTCCTCGGACCCGTCCGCCGCAAGTGGCCACGCGGGCTCGAGCACAGCCTCGGATTCCTCACCCGACAGCTCGACCAGCGCGGTGCGATCCACGGCATCCCCTTCGACCGCGCCCTCGCCGTCCGCGGCCTCGACTCCACACCGCTCCCTGCACCCCTGCTCAGCGCGGCCGATCGCATCCTCCGCGCCACCGTTGCCGGACCCACCACGAAGGACACCCCGTCATGACCACGCTCACGCGCCACCTCACGACCCTCGCGCAGGTCTGCCCCGTCGCACCCCCCGGGGCGCAGCGCTACGCCGACCAGCTCATGGGGTACGTCCTGTGGGGCACGATCATCCTCTTCGTCCTCGGTGTCGTCGTCGGCATCGGTGCCATCGTCGCCGGCCGCATCTTCGGGATGCCGCACGCGTCGAAGGCCGGGATCGTCGGCGTCGTCGTCGTCTTCCTCGCTGTCATCGGCTACTTGGTCCTGCCCGGCATCGTCCGCGCGATGACCGGCGCCGGGTGCGTCTGATGTTTCGCACCGACCAGGCCACTGACAACGCCGGATGGAGCCGCGGGCGCCTGCTGGCCACCCTCGCCGTCGGACTGATGGCGGCCCTGCTGCTGGTCGCCGGGCTCGGTCTCGCGCTGTACTACGGGCTGCACGGCACCGACACGCAGCAGACGGCCGAGCCCGGAAACTCACGACAGACGACTGCGGCACCCGGTTCCGGCTACCGCGACCGGGTCGCGGCAGCGCCGATGCTGCAGGTCGCGCCCGCCGATGCCCGCAGCGGCGTCCCCGCCGCCACCCCGGGTCCGGTCATCGACGTGCCCCCCGCCACCACCGTCGGCCCGGCGCAGGTGCCGACGGGCTTCCCACAGACCCCCGAGGGCGCCGTCGGGCAGCTCGCCGCCATCGAGACGACCGTGCTCCAGGGCATGAGCATCGCCCAGACCAACCAGGTCCACCAGCAGTGGGCCCTACCCGGCGCCGTCGGCGTCGCCGAGTGGCCGCTGACCACGAATGTCCAGAGTTTCCTCTCTGCTGCCGGTCAGAACCAGGCCAAGGACCCGACCGTCGCCGTCACCGCCACTCCGGTCGCGGGGCAGGTCAAGGCCACCGACGACTCCGACTGGGCGCTCGCCTGCGTCCTGCTCGACATCCGCGCCACCATCACCACCGAGGCACGCATCGCCTACGGCTACTGCGAACGCATGCAATGGCAGCCCGGCGCAGACGACGGTGGCCGCTGGATGGTCGCGCCCGGCGCACCGGCCGCGCCAGCCCCGTCGACCTGGCCCGGCACCGACATCGCCTTCGAGGCCGGCTGGCGTACCTGGACCGCCAGCGACGAGACGGAGTAGCGGCATGGACATCCTCAACCCCTTCACCTACCTCGGCTCGGCCGCCGGCAAGGTCGTCGCCGACGGCTGGACCGCCGCGATGCTCGGGCTCTGGAACGCCGGGCTCTGGCTGCTGAAGCTGGTCCTGACCCTCGTCGACGCCTTCACCGTGCCCGACCTGACCGAGGGCGGCCCGGCCGCGCAGATCTATCGGATGACGTTCTGGATCGCCGCCGCGCTCGTGCTGATGCTGACCGTGGTCCAGCTGGCCGTGACCGCCGCCCGGCGCGACGGCAAGTCGATGGCGAGGGTTCTCGTCGGGACCGGCCAGTTCGTCGCCATCTGGGCCGGCTGGATCGCCCTCGCTGTGCTCATCGTCGCCGCCTGCGGCGGGCTCACCCACGCTCTGATGGGGCAACTGCTGCACATCGACAGCTGGGCGCAGTTCGAGCCGCTCGGCACGCCGGTCTCGGTCGAGGACATCAGCGACGGCACCGTCGCCACCGTCCTTGGGTTCATGGGGATCTTCCTCGTGTTCGCGGCCATCGGTCACCTGCTCGTCATGCTGACGCGAGCCGGGGCGCTCATGATCCTGGCCACCACGACCCCCATCGCGGCCGCCGGCCTGGTCAGCGACGCCGGACAGAGCTGGTTCTGGAAGAGCCTGCGATGGTTCATCGCCGCCGCCTTCACCCCCGTCGTCATGATCCTCGTGCTCGGCGTCGGTGTGCAGATGGTCTCCGGGGTCGCCACCGGCATGACCGACGACCTCCAGAACGCCATCGGCACGGCCGTGCCTGGGGTCGTCCTCATCTGCATCGGCTGCTTCAGCCCGCTCGGGTTGTTCAAGCTGCTCGCGTTCGTCGACCCCGGCACCAGCTCCGGGTCCGCGTTGCGAGCCGGGCTCGCCGCCCAGGGCGGCGTCAACGGACTGTTCGGCAGCGGGGGACAGGGCGCTGCCGCCTCGACCGCCGCGTCAAGCACCGACGCCACCGGGCGCTCCCAGGCCGAGGGGTCGGGGGAGGACGCGACCAGCGCCCGCTTCAATGCCGGCGCACGCGGGCTCATGGGCACCGTCGGTGGCGTCGTCGGGCAGGCGGTCGGCGCCGGCTTCGGCGCCATGGAGAGCATCGGCTCCCGCGGAGCCGCCGTCGGCGCGGACCTTACCAACCAGATGGGCGTCGGGCACAACAACTACGTCCCCGACTTCAGCCGCAGCAAGTCCCAGTCGGGGCCGAGGCGCAGCAGCTCCAGCGAGGACGACAACCCCGAGGTCAACGGCAGCGGACCCGACGACACCCCCGACCCCGGCTCCGGCGGCACCGGCGTCCCGTCGGCAGCGGCGCCACCGACGCCCGCGCCGCCCACCCCCGTCGCTGCCCCGAGCGGGGGAGGCGTAGGAGCAGCAGGCGGCGGCGCGGCCGCGGGTGGCACGGCAGCCGGCGGCGAGGCCGCAGGCGCAGCGGCGGCCGTCCCCATCGTCCCGGTCTAACCGCGACCTCGACCGTCACTTCGACCTTCGATCTCCGACCGACTCTGACAAGGAGACGCCATGTCCGCGATCTACAGCGACTACAGCCGAGCCCGGATCGGCTGGTTCTTCGGGCTGTCCGGCTGGCAGCTCGCCGTCGTCGCCCTCTCGACGATGCCGGTGTTCTGGTCCGTCCAGTCCGGCGCCTGGGTCTCGGCCGCCCTCTTCCTGGTGGTCTGGCTGGTCATCGTCCTGGTGACCGTGACACCCGTGCGCGGACGCTCCGCCTTCGGCTGGGTGACCGCCTCGCTAGCCTTCGCCGTCGGCGGGCTCGCCGGGTGGACCCGGTTCCGGTCCAAGGCCGCCGAGGGTCGCGCCGACTCCCTCGACGAGGCCGACCTGCCCGGCGCGCTGCACGCCGTCCAGGTCCACGACGGTCCGCCGCACGGGGCGTCCTTCGCGCGCGTCGCGATCATCCAGAACCACGCCGCCCGGACCTGGGCCGTCACCGCGGCCGTGGTCCACCCCGGCATCGGGCTCCACGAGCTGCACGACCGGCAACGCCAGGGTCGCGGCCTGAGCGACCTGCTCGACGTGGCCTGCCAGACCGAGCTCGTCGACGAGATCCTCGTCCTGGTCCGCACCGTCCCCGAGGACGGCGCCGAGCGCGACCAGTGGCTCGCCCGTCACCGCCGCGCCTCCGGGTCACCGGCGGTCCGCCAGGTCAACGACGAGCTGCAGCAGACCCTCACCCGCGCCAGCGTGCGCACCGAGTCCTTCGTCACCGTCGTCCTCCCCGAGGGCCGGCTCGCCAAGCACGCCAAGGAGTCCGGCGGCGGACTCGAAGGACGCGCCCGAGTCATCTACGGCCTGCTCGGCGAGCTCGAGGCCCAGCTGCGCGGCGGGGTCGGGATGACCAGCGTGAAGTGGCTGACCAGCCCCGAGCTGGCGCTGGCGTGCCGCACCGGCTTCGCGCCGGGGGACCGGGCCGGGATCATCGACGCGCTCGGCGCCCGCCAGCACGACCCCACCGTGAACGCCGACGTCCCGTGGGCCATGGCCGGCCCGTCCGGGGCCGACCCCGTCGCCCGCCACTACAGCCACGACGCGTGGAACAGCATCAGCTCGACCATCAAGCTCCCGGTCAAAGGTGCCGCGATGGGGGCCCTGCTGCCGGTGCTGACCCCGACCGAATCGGGCGAGCGGCGCTCCTTCCTCGTCGCCTACCCGATCCTCAGCCAGTCCGCCGCGGGACGGCAGAGCGCGACGAGCGAGTGGGCGGCCGACATCAGCGAGGAGCTGCGCACCAAGGCCCGGATGAAGCAGAACGCCAAGGCCAGGGACGAGGCCGAGAAGGTCCGGCGGCTCGACAGCAAGCTCGCCCGCGGGAACTCCCTGACCCGCCCCTACGCGGTCTGCACCGTCACCGTGCCCAAGACCGCGCGGGTCTCGGAGTTCGGCCGCCGCCTCGACGCCTCCGTCCGCCGGGCCGGGTTCGCGCCGCTACGACTGGACCTCGCCCAGGACCTCGCCTTCGCGGCGTCGACAGCCCCTCTGGGGCTCAGCCTGACCCGGACAGCGGGCTGACCCATGGGCCGGACCGTCCGCTCCGCCGACCGTCGCCAGCCCGCCGGACGTGGTGTCTCCCGGCTGCTCGCCGACTTCGGCCACGACCTGCCCGCGCTACCCACGCCGAGCACCGCGACCAAGGAGGCACGCCTCTTCCGGCACGCGTCGCGGCGAGGACCGAGACGGACCGGGGCCGGCTGGGCACCCGCGTCCGCGCCCGTCGCCAGCTGGCGGATGACGTCCGACCAGGCCCCGGTGCTCTGGCCGTTCATCTCCACCCCCGGTCTGCCACCGACCGGTGCACAGATGGGCATCGACATGCTCTCCGGCGGGGCGTTCTACGCCGACCCCAACGGCTGGGTCCTCGACGACGATGTCCCCGTCACCAACCCCAACATCTTCAGCTTCGGCAAACCCGGCCGCGGCAAGTCCGGCACCGCCAAGGCGTTCTGCCTGCGGATGACCGACTTCGGCTACCGCACCCTCGTCCTCGGCGACCCCAAGGACGAGTACGAGGGCCTGTGCGCGTTCTTTGGGGTGCAGCCATTCGCCATCGGACCCGGTCTACCCGCCCGCATCAACCCGCTCGCGTTCGGGCCGCTGCTCGCTGGGTGGGACTCACTTCCCGCACCGGAGGCACGAGGACGCGCTGCGGTGGTCTTCGGCCGGTGGCTCACCCTTGTCCGCGGGCTCGTCGGCAGCCAGCGGATCGGTGACCAACGGGTGCCGTTCGGGCCGAGCGACGAGGTCGTCGTCAAGAGCGCCCTGCAGACCCTCACCGGCTACGCTCACGGCCGCTCCGACCTGACGGAGACGACGATCCCGCAGCTGTGGCACCTACTGAACAACCCGACCGCGGACCTGGTGCAGGAGTGCCGGTACGCCAGCGAGCGGCACTTCCTCGACGACACCCGGCTGCTGCGCGACGCCCTCGGCCAGCTTGTCAGCGGCGCCCTCGCCGGGTTGTTCGACGACCACACCACCATCGACGTCGACTGGGCCGCACCCATCCAGTCGCTCAGTCTGTCCCGGCTCGAGCCGCTCGGGGACGACGCGATCGGCATCGCCCTGACCTGCCTGAACTCCTGGGGGCGAACTATGCGCGAGATGGCCGCACCCGGCGACCTGCGCGTCGTCGTGCGTGACGAGTCGTGGAAGCAGCTGCGCCTCGGACCGGAGGCGGTGAAGTCCTTCGACGCCGACCTACGCCTCTCCCGCCGCGACGGGGACGTCCAGCTCGCCGTCGCGCACAAGCCGTCGGATCTTCTGTCTGCCGGCGACAGCGGCTCGCAGGCCGCGACCATCGCCAAGGACCTGCTGCACCTGGCCGACATCAAGATCCTCCACGGCCAGGACCTCGGGATCGCCCGCGAGCTGGAGAGCATGCTCGGCCTCGGCCCCATCGCGCAGGACCTGGTGACCGGCTGGGCGATGCAGGGCAAGGGCCGGGCGCTGTGGTGCGTCGGTGACCAGCACTACAAGGTCCAGACCGTGCTGCACCCGGTCGAGCTGGACCTCACCTTCACCAACCAGGCCCTCGCCGGCGCCCGGTGAGCAGGGGAGTCCGGTGAACAAGGTCGCGGCTGTGCTCGTCCCGGTCATGGTCATGCTGTTCGGGCTGCCGATGGCGATCGCGTTGCTCGTGATGACGGTGACCGCGCCCGCGGCGGCCGAGCAGTTGCGCACCATCGTCTGCGGCGGAGCGACGCCGGTCACCGGCTCGTGGCGCCCACCGTTCGCGCAGGCCTACGTCGTGGGACGCCGCGGCTTCGGCGAGGAGTACCACCCGATCTACCACGAGTGGCGCATGCACACCGGGCAGGACCTCGTCTCCCAGCCCGGGCCGGCGCCCGTCGTCGCGATCGGGGCCGGACGTGTCGTGTTCGCCGCCGCGCGAGGCGGATACGGCAACGTCGTCGACGTCGAGCACATCGACGACACCACCCAGCAGGCCGTCGTCAGCCGGTACGCGCACCTCGCCTCGATGGATGTGAGCGTCGGCGCTCAGGTTGCCGCTGGGCAGCAGCTCGGTGTCGAGGGGTCCACCGGAACCAGCACCGGGAACCACCTGCATTTCGAGATCCGGATCGGCGACACCCCGGTCGACCCGGTGCCTTGGATGCTCACCCACGGCGCGCCGCTGAACGGGCACGCGACGACGGACTGGACAGCACCGCCGAGGCAGCCGGTCGCCGAGGGTGGGGTCGGCTTTCCCCTGCCGCCACCCGGCACACCGAGGCAGGCGTCGCTGCGCACCCCGGCCGCACCGATCCCACCGGACATCCGGCGGCTCTACGTTGCGGCCGCCGACCGGTACATGATCCCGTGGACCCTGTTGGCCGGCATCGGGATGGAGGAGACCGCGCACGGACGCCTCGCCGCGACGAGCTCGGCCGGCGCCCGGGGGCTGATGCAGTTCATGCCCGACACGTGGGCCGCCATGGGCGTCGACGGCGACGGCGACGGTCGCGCCGACATCACGAACGACGCGGACAGCATCATGTCGGCCGCGAACTACGTGACCAGGTCCGGTGTCGACAAGGGCCCGAGCGGGGTGCGGTCGGCGCTGTTCGCGTACAACCACGCCGACTGGTACGTCAACGACGTCCTCTTCTACGCCGCGGCCTACGGCGGCGGCACCGTCCTAGGCAGCGCCACCGAATGCGTTGCCGGAGAGGGGAACGTCGATCTACCGCCGCTGACCAGCGACCGGCTGCGCGTGCTGCTCGGGTGGGCGAGCAGCCAGGTGGGGTACCGCTACGTCATGGGCGCCACGGGACCCGACGCCTGGGACTGCTCGTCCTTCACCCAGACCGCGTTCGCCCAGATCGGCGTCACCACTCCGAGAACCGCGGCCGCACAACGCGACTGGCTCGCCGCCGGCAACGGCTTCCGCGTCGACCCCGTGCACGCCAGACCCGGCGACCTCGTCTTCTACGACTCCTACCTCGGCCCGAACGTCATTGGACACGTGGCTATCGTCCTCGACGCCGCTGCGCAGAGGACCCTCGAGGCGATGGACACCCGACACGGCGTCACCCACGGCAGCTACGCCGGGAAAGCCGCCACCAAGACCATCTTCGAGATTTGGCGCGTCGGCAACGTCGCCGACGACGCCACTCGGCCCGCCGCCTGACTCCGATCGTGCAGATGCCCGCCAGGGTGGCCACCACGACCCCCCTCGACGGCATTGGAGGAGCAGGAAGGAGCAGCACCAATGCAGCGAGCACGCCGGACCAACCCCTACCCATTCACCTGGGAGATCCCCGTCTCCGCCATCACGGCCGCCGTCCCGGTCCTCGTCCTCGGCGTCCACGCCGGCCGGGCCGCCGCGAACCTCGTCGCCGGAGCGGGGCTTACGTTGCCGTCCCGCGAGCTGATGTTCGTCAGCGTGCCGGCAGTCCTGCGCGGGGACGCCGCCGCCGGCCTCGACGGCCCTAGCGCTCATCTGGCGGGGTCGACCGCGGTCGTCCTCTGGGTCGCCGTCGTCGAGACTGTGCTGCTCGCACTGATGTTGTGGGCGGCCAAGGCTGGGCTGGACCTGTGGGGCCCGGGCCGGATCCACGGCATGGCTTCTCGGGAGGACGCGGCGCGTCTTCTCGGCCGTCGCCGCCTCCGCAAGGCTGCGCCTGTGGTCCGTCCTGACCTCTACGGGAAGCGACGCTGAGATGGCCCGACTAGACAGCGGGCGACGGTCGCGGTTCGCGCCCGAGCAGGTCGGGTGGCGGCTCGGACGAGGCCACGAACCCCGCGGTGGCGAGCTGTGGGTGCCGTGGGACCGCACCGCAGGTGTCATCGGCCCGCAAGGCAGTGGCAAGACGCTCGACCTGCTCATCCCCGCGCTCCTCGGCGCTCCCGGCGCTGCGCTGGTCACCCTGACCAAGGTCGACGACCTCCTGTTGAGCCTCACCGCACGGCAGGCCCCCGCGACCCCGGACGGCAACCAGCGGTCGTGTGTCGTGCTCGACCCGTTCGGGCTGGCGGTCGGACTGCCCGAGCTGGTCTGGGATCCGGTCGACGGGTGCGTCGACCCGATGGTCGCCGAGCGGCGTGCCAAGGCCTTCACCGCTGGCACCGTCAAAGGCGCTGTGGCGGGCGGGCACGCCGACGACGCCGCCCGCTTCTACGCCGCCGAGGCAGCCAAGGTCATCCAAGCCTTCTTCCACGCCGCCGCCCTCACCGGACGCAACCTCGAGCAGGTGCTCCGCTGGGTCGCCAACCCGCGGAGCGCCAGCGACCCCACCGAGATCCTGCGCGAACACCCCCATGCCGCACCGTTCTGGCACGGGCTGCTCCACGGCGCACTGCACGGCGACGACCGCACCGCCGGCAACACCATCACCACCGTCCAGCAGGCTCTGAGCCTGTTCTTCCAGGAGCCGATCCGCCGGCGATGCGTCCCCGGACCGGGACGGCCCGCCACCGACATCGGGGACGTCATCCGCCACGGCGGCACCATCTACCTCCTCGGGCGCGAGGACCCGTACGCCAGCGCCTCCCCGCTGATGACCGCGGTCGCCGAGCACGTCCTCGACGCCGCGCTCGTCGCGGCCAACGCCTCCCCGTGGGGGCGTCTGTGCCCGCCGATGCTCGCCTGCCTCGACGAGCTCCCCTCGACCGCGCCGCTGCCCACCCTGCGTACCCGGATGGCCAACGAGCGGGCTCTCGGCATCTCGTTCATCTGGGCCGCCCAGACCCGCCCCCAGCTGTCCGCGATCTTCGGAGACCAGGAGGCGCGGACCCTGCTCGGCCTGACGAACAACCTCATCCTCTTCGGGGGGTCGAAGGACGTCGCGTTCAACCAGGAGATCTCCGACCTCCTGGGCCCGGTGCGCATCTCGCGGACCAGCTGGCAGAGCGGACGGATGGGCGGGCGCACCACGACCGCCGACGACATCCCCATCCTCACCGGAGCGGAGGTGCGCCAACTGAAAGAGCGGCAGGCGCTGGTGGTCTCCGAGAACGGCAAACCGATGATCGCCCGACTCACCCGCTGCATCGACGGACGGGGCGGTCGAACTCTGCTGGAGCAGCAGAGTCGCGCACGAGCCCTGGTCGGGCAGTCCCGCAAGGCGGTCACCGCGAGCGACGACGCCCGGCGCACGGCAGCCCTGGTCGAAGCAGCGCAGCGTGGCCTGACCGGCGACAACCGAGCCTGATTCCCGGACCGCCACCATGGCCTCACCCGGATCCCACCATCCCGCGCGATCGATGGTGCAGGAGTTCCCGCAACCAGGGCGACTCCTGCAGCACGCGTACAGAGAGCTCGACCTCGCCCTGAACGGCACCGACGAGCAGCGCGCAGCCCTCGGCGACCTCCGCGTGCTACCGCGCCCCTGGGACCCGGACAGCCTCAAGGGGGCCGCGCTGCGGCGCGAGCTGTGGGACTGGCTCGAGGCCTTCACCGTCTGGCTCAACACCGAGCACACGTGGGACGTCGCAGGAGTCGTTCCTCAATGCTGGCCGCAGCACCCCCACCTCGTCCGAGAGCTCGCCGTCCTGGCCGACCAACGACGCCGCGCGACGCTCGCGCTCGGCAGTGACGCCCTCGAGGATTGGCACCGCTACGGCCTGCCGTCCTTCACCGAGCGCATGCGCCAGCGACTGAAAGGTCACTGCGACGACGGCCACCAACCGTGGCCCGCCAAAGGTCGCCACTCACGCCACGTCACCAGTACCGCTGAGGCGCAGCGCTGTTCCATCTTCGAGCACGATGCCGCCATGGGGCGCAGGGCCACGGCCGACGGCCCGGTGGACGGCAGACCTCACCTACGCGTTCTGGACGGGCAGACGGTCGACCTGCGAACCGGTGAGATCGTCGACGAGTAGCGACGCTGCTGGCTGGAGTCTGATCACGCTTGGCGGCTGATGAACTCGGCCATTCGGGGCACGGTGAAGGCGATCTGGCCGTGTTCGGGCGCGTAGATGAGGCCCTTCTTGATCAGGGCGTCTCGCGCGGGGCCGAGCGCGGTGGGCGTCTTCCCGAGGCGTCCGGCAACGACCGAGGACTGGCTCGGCCCGGCGCCGTCCTCGGCCATGGCTTGGAGGTAGCTGCGCTGCTGGGGGGTGGCCCGCTCCCATCGGGAGCGGTAGAAGCCGCGGTCGAGGTGGGCCTGCCCGACGGCGGCGCCTACGCGGGCGTCGCTGAGCTGGAGTGAGTCCAGCTCAGCGGCATTCCAGGTGGCCTGCCCGTACTCCTGGAGGAAGTAGGGGTAGCCGGCAGTTTCGGCGACGACGAAGGCGACCGCGTCGGAATCCCAGCCGACCCCTTCCAAGTCGGCGGGCGAGGTGAGCGCCTCTCGCGCGGCGACGTCGTCGAGCTCGCCGATCAGGTGGTAGGAGAAGAGCCGCTCCGAGTACGACTTGGCCTCGGACAGGACTCGCGGGAGCGAGGGCAGTCCGGCAAGGGCGACCAAGAGTGGCCAGCCCTTCTGGCCGGCTTGGTGGCTGAGCGCGCACAGCGCAGTGAGCTCGTCGTGGCTCAGGTCCTGAGCTTCGTCGATGAGCAGCGCCAGACCTGTGCCGTTCTCGGCGGCTGCCAGGGACAAGTCGCGGCCGAGCTGGGCGAGGTCAAGCTCGAGGTTGCCGGTGCTTGCGCCGGACAGTGGCTGGTCACTGAGGTCGAGACCGAAGCTCCAGGTGCCTTCGGCGTCGACCTTGACGGTGAAGTTGGTAAACGTGCTCAGTGCCCGCTTGATCCGGGCTCCGGCGGAGGGCTTGGCCAGGTCGGTCAGCTCGGGGTAGAGAGCCTGTGCCAGGGCGGTGCGCAGGGACTGGCCCGCGCCGGCCTCGACCATGGCGGTGATCCACCCACGGTTGGTCGACAGCCGCTGGAACTCACCCAGGAGCACCGTTTTGCCGACACCGCGAAGGCCCTGCAGGACCACCGACCTGGCGCTCCGTTGGCCCTCCAGGCGCTGGATGGCCACGGTCCATACCCGGAGCTCGGCGTCGCGTCCGGCGAGGGCGACGGGGCGGAGTCCGGCGCCCGGGGAGTAGGGGTTGGTCAGCTCGTCCACGGTCTCTATCTTAGCGATCTGTAGCGTGACTTATCGAGAACATAAGAGCGCACATATATCGCTATATTCAGATGCTCGACGAGGGCGGTGGGGGAGCGCTGGAAGACCCGGCAGGCGTGGGCACAGGCTGCACACGACGCGTCCGAGCTGGTCTCGGGTACGGGCGTCGTGAGTCACGGTTGCTGTCGGCCGTCCTCCGAACGGGAGCCTGGCGGGTAGCGTTCTCGTCTTCCTGGCTCGTTCCAGGCGTGGTCTCGTGCGCTGGTCCGGCAACGTCGAGTGGGAGGGCTTGTACCAGTCGGTATCGCAGGTCCTGAGCCGCCAGGGGCCCGAGTTTGTCGGTGCCGACGAGCTGCCGGACTGTGGTGGGCACATCGTGACCGTCCCGGTGAGCAAGGTGCATCAGGGCAGCCAGTGCCGGCCAGTCGGTCTGCGTGCGGAGGCGAGGGTCCACCTCGTCGGCCAGGGCAGCCCATTGGCCGCAAGGCGCGGTCCGGGCGTCCGTAAAGCGTCGCTCGATGTCGCCGGACTTCTGCACTCCATCTTGCGCGCAGGTGCGCGGATCGCGGTCCCACGCGATGACGGCGTCTGCGAGCTGATCTGCGACTGTCGCCACAGGCAGGTGCAGGGTGGTCGAGAGCGCGTCCACGTGGCCGGTCCAGGTATGGGCGGGTCTGGCCACCGCGACCAGGACGGACTCGCGCAACGCATCGACGTCCCCGAGGTGTGCCAGTCGCTCCTCGATGAGGACCTCACCGAGTGGTCGGGTTGTCGTCAGGGCGCGAGTGAGAGCAGACGCACCGCTGTGGGCGAGCACGTCGGCCGGGTCGGAGCCTTCGTCGAAGGCCGCGGCCACGGGATCGAGCCCGTGCTGAGCCAGGAGCCAATAGTCGCGCTCAGCGGCGACCCGTCCCGCGGTGTCGGCGTCGGTGGCAACGACGACGGGTCGTCCGAGCTGGGCGATCTGTCGGGCTTGTTCTTCGGTCAGGGACGTCCCGAGCGGAGCGATGCCGACGTGCCTGCCGGTCGTCGCGACGGTGACGGCCCACGCGTCGAGTGGCCCTTCGACGAGGACCAGCGACGCATCGGTGATGTCCAGCTCGGGTGCGAGCCCGAAGAGCTGGGCGCCCTTGTGGAAGAGAGGGGTGTCGGCAGTGTTGAGGTACTTGGGACCGGCTGCAGCGTCGTCCGCTGCGGCGGGGTTGCGACGACCGACGAACCCGAGGACGTCGCCGTTGTGAAGGATGGGCATGACGGCCCGGTCGCGGAAGCGGTCGATGAGTCGGCCCGTGCGGGCTCGGGTGGCGACTCCGGTCTCTGTCATCTCCTCGTCGGTGACTCCCAGTCGCCGGAGGTGGGTGACCAGGTTGGTCCAGCCGGCGGGGGCGTAGCCCGGATCCAAGCCGGAGACGCCCGCAGGGTCCTGGCCGAGCCGGTGGCTGAGGTAGGTCTTGGCCCAGCTGCCGTCGTACCGAGCGCGGAAGTAGTCGAGGGCGAGCCGGTTGACCTCGAGCATTCGAGCCTGCGGGACGGGCGCGAAGTCGAGGTCGGCGGCCCAGGCGACCTGTCGCTCGATCTCGTTGTCGCTCAGCGGCAGAGGCCCCATAAGTGAGCGTTGCAGCGCCGCCAGCTGCAGCCGCCCGTCGCCGCAGAGCTCGGCGTCAGTGGCGGAACGGGGTGTCGGGGCCGAGACAGGCTGGGCGTTCTCGATGTCGCCCTCATGCAGAGTGCCGGGTGGACGGCCGCCCGGTCCCGAGGATTCGGGTGACCGCGGGTGTGGCTCGCCGGGGTCGATGTCCCAGAGGTCGTGGGGGGCGTCCTCGTCGGGGTGGGGGAGGTCGAGGTCCTCGGGCGCGGGCGGTGGGTTGGTCAGCACGGACAGGCGCCAGACGAAGGCTTGCGTCGTGTCGACATCGACGCCGAGGCCCTCGGCCAGGGTCAGGAGCTCGTCCAAGGCCCAGCCGCGCTGGAGGGCGTGGTCGACGGAGCTGACCAGAGCGGGCCACCAGAGGCTGGACTGCATCTGCGCGGCGTGCTCGTCGCCGACCGTCGCTCGCAGCGTGGGCACCCAGTCGGTGGTGAGGGTGTGTCCGCGGTCGAGCTCGTGGGTGACGGCGGGGGTGGTGTGCCGGCTGAGGCGCCACCACAGGGCCGCCGCCGCGTGGTCGTCAGGCAGCGGGCCTTGATCGAGGGCGGCGGCGAGCATTGCGCGTGTGTCGAGGCCGACACGGGACATCGCTGCGAGCCGCTCGGCCAGCAGGGGGGTGAAGTCGTCGGTGGCGGCCGCGGGGGCGGTGCGGCGGAGCAGATCGCCCCATTCCTGCAGGGCGGGGGTCCGGTCACCGACGACGGCCGCGTCGAGGTGTCGCTGCCACCGGGCGGGGGCCTTCTGCAGCTGCGGTGCACCGGTCGCACGTCGGTCGTCGTCGGGGACCTGCATCGCGGCGCGCCAGACGGCGACATCCCCAAGGATGCGGGCATCCGGTCGAGCGGAGCCCTGCCGTGCCCACATCGGGGTGGGTCCGCGCTCGGCGGCGGCTCTGACCTCTGCGGCGAGGTCGCCGACGAGGCTGGCGCGCCGGTTCAGGTACGGCCCCCACTGCGGGTGCTCGCTGAGCCGGCGGGGGACGGCGGGGACCCACGGCAGCGGGCCGGGTCCGGCGTTGCGTAGTCCGGTGTCGTCCAGGCGCCAGTCGAGGAGGGCGGCGCGGTTATCGGCGGTGTCGAGCTCACGTTCGCTGATGGCTTGCGTGAGCGCGTCGAGGGGGTCGGTACCGGTGGCGGTGAGGAGGGTGAGGTGGGCGCGCAGCGTCGGCCAGGCAGCGTCCGTCGTCAGCCCCGCAACGACTTTCTCGGCCTGCTGCTCGAGCGAGGCGAGAGCGTCGCGGTCGAGGATGTCCTCCGCGGCGACATAGAGGGCGTCGGCATAGCGGGTCGCGGCGGCTCCGAGGAGAGTGGCGGGCTCGGCGGCCTGCCGAGCCAGGGTGGTCGCCGAGAAAGGGGAGTCGTCGCGGGCGAGGATGCGCTCAAGCAGGTCGGTGGGGGTGGGTGGGGTGATGGTGTCGGGGCGGATGGCGTTGTGCGGGTCGCCGTCGCTGACGACCTCGAGGTAGACGTGGTTGGCGAGCCGGCCGCGGGTGAGCATCGTGTAGAGCTGCTGGCGGGACTCGCTGCCGGTGGCCAAGCCGTGGACGGTATCGGCGGACACGCCTTGGGCGGTGTGAACGGTGGCGGCGTAGCCGAGCTCGACGGAGGTGGCGACGTAGTCGGCGGGCAGATCGATGATGCGTCCGCTGCGGGTGTGCTGGACGGTCACCGCACCCCTGCCTATGGCGCCGGGCCCGATGTCGAGCACGGTCCAGCGGTCGCCGTTCTTGACCCAGTCGGTGGCGGTGACGCGCAGCCGCCGGTCGTTGGTGCGGGTGATGACGAGGTCACCGGCGGAGGCGTGGTTGCCGTCGGCCAGCCGGACAGTGCGGGCGTCCCGTCCGGGGTCGTTGGCGCTGATGAGTCGGTGAACGCGGGCCCGCTGGTTCAGCTCGGCGACCAGGTCGCGAGTGGGGGCGAGCATGATCGCGTCCAGCCCGGCTGCGCGATCGGACTGCCAGGCCGTGAAGACGTCGTCGGTCATGGTGGCGAGGTCACCGACGTGGACCCGGTGGTGGTCGAGGTAGAACCCGAGCGCGTCGACCTGCCCGTCGCGCAGGGCGAGGGAGGCGGCCCCTTCGGCGGGGTCGGTGAACCGCATCAACTCGCTGAGGCGCAGCGCGCCGTGGGTGGCGTCGAGGTCGCGCAGGACCCCGCCGGCGCCGATCGCGGCGAGCTGCTGGTCGTCGCCGATCAGCCGGACGCTGGCGCCGCGGGAGATGACCCAGTCGACGGCGGTGTCGAGGCTGAGGGTGTCGGCCATGCCGGCCTCGTCGATGACGACGAGGGTGTCGGGGCCGATCTGTGCGGCCCAGTCGGGGAGGTCGCCGCGGTTGAGGTCGTGGGTGAGCTTGGCGAGGGTGTCGGTGTGGACGGTGCCGCCTGTGTCGACATGGTCGCGCAGTGCGGAGGCTGCGGCGGCGGACGGGGCGAGCCCGATGAGGGTGCCGCCGCCGTTCTCCCAGGCTCGGGCGAGGGCGCGCATGGCGGTGGTCTTTCCGGCGCCGGCGGGAGCGATGGCCAGCTGCAACTGCGCCCCGGAGGTGGCCATGCCTCGCACCAGCGCGACCTGTCCGGCGTTGAGGGCGGCGCCGTTCGCGGCGGACTCGAGCAGCGCGAGGTCGACGGCGCCGGAGTCGACGGTGCGGCCCTCGGTGCGGGCCGCGGTGGCGACGATGCGCTGCTCGGCGGCGAGCACCCGGGCGGAGGTGTAGTGCTCCGCGCCGTGGACGGTGTAGGCGCTCTCGTCGTCCCGGCGGCGCAGCTGGGCGGGCTCGGTGATGCCGTCGCCGTCGGGGGTGAGTCGGACCGAATGACGGCTCAGCGCGTCAGCCGTCAGGGTGTCGACGACGCGGTCGAGGTCGCGGGCCGTCGTGTCGGTGCCGCGGACTCGGCGGAGGGCTTCGGCGCGGACGTGCCAGACCTGCCAGGTGCTGCGTCGAGCCTCGAGGGTGGTCACGATATGGGCGGCGGTCCGTGCCATCCACGCGGGGTCGACCGGTGCAGTCGTGGGGGTGGTGGCTGTCGTTGCGGCGCGGACCATGGCGGTGACCGCGGCCTGGTCGCCCAGGACCTCGACGGCCTGCTCACGCCAGGCCGCCCGCTGCTCTGCGAGGCTGCGGGGTTCCTTCTTCGCCTCGCGGGTCTCCAGCGTCGCCTGCTGTGCCAGCTGGATCGACTCGACCTCGGTGGGAGGTCTGCCGTGGGCGGCCTGGAACTGCTGCGCGAGGACCGCGCGGCGAGCTTCGATGCCAGCGCGGCGGGCTGACCATCGCTCATTCAGACGCGGGTCGACCCCGACGACCTCGCGCACTGGGCGCTTGCGGGCGTCAGGGTTCGGGCGCTCTGCGAAGCGCAGCCCGAGCTCGGTGCGCAGGTGCTTCTCGAGGGACGTGTTGTACTGCTCGGACGCCGAGACATTGGCCTTGAAGAGCACGCGCCCGTCGATGGAGAGCCAGCGGCCGTCGTCGGTTTGGACCTTGTTGGCGACGGCAACGTGGGTGTGCAAGTCGGGGTCGCCGGCGCGGGAGTCGCGGTGGGTGAAGGCGGTCGCGACGAGACCGCGGACGTTGACCTGGCGCACGCCGTTGGCGCCCAGTCGGGTGAACAGCGCGTGCTGCTCGATGAACGTGAGGGCGTCTTTGACCGCGGCTTGGTGGGCGCGTTCGATGCGGGCCGCGGTGGCGGGGTCGGCGACCGCCCAGAGGGTGCTGACGCTCTTGACGGGGGAGAAGGTCAGGTCGTACCCGGCGACAGCGGTGGTGCGTGGGCGTGAGTGTCTGGCGATGGTCGCGGCGATCTCGCGGGCGTCGGCGGGCTCGCGGCCGTGCTCGGCCTTGAAGAACTCGACGGCGACCTCGGTGCGGATCCGAGCACGTTCCTCGACGGCGACAACGACCTCACGGGCGGCTCGGCCGGTCGCTCCGCGGTCGAGGTTGAGCTGCGCGATGCGCTGGGCGACCTCGAGCCGGAACGCGGACACTTCGGCGCTGTAGACCTTGTACGGCACCCCGAGGCGGGTCGAGTTCTTGATGTCGCGGTCGGTCAGGTCGCTGCCGTGCAGGTCGTCGCGGCGCTGTTCGGCGAGCGGGTGGTGGCCGGACCCGAACAGCGCCTGCATCTGCTCCGCAGTGACGACATCGCCGGCCGCGAGCCCGTCGATGCCGGCCATCCCGGACCCGACCCACCGGCCCGGCGCTTCGCCCTTGGCGGTGTAGTAGCCGGCAAGGCCGGTGTGGCCCTTCTCGGTCACATCCTGCGCCGCGACCTGCCGGGTGAGGTAGTCGTACCCGCTGCCGGCCGTCAGCTTGTGGATCGACATTGTCATGGCCAGAACACGCGCGGCGGGATCGCCTGGTGGCCACTGGTTGCGGATTCAACCACCGGGAATGCATGAGGTGTGTGGCACTCGGCGGTTCGCCGTTCGGTCGGGGGTACGTCAGGCGGCCAGTGGCTCGACGGTGGGTCTGTCCACTCGCGCTCCGGTCGTGGCCTTGGTGGGTGATCGAGTCAGTGGCTCAGAGGAAGGCGGACAGGATGAGCGAGACGACGAGGAAGCCGGTGCGGGGGCAGGCGCAGAACGCACGGCAGACGGCTCGACGAGCAGCGTTGGACGCGCAGGCCAAGCTGCGTCAGCAGCGCGTCGAAAAGGAGAAGCGCGTCGGTGCTCGCGGGGTAGAAGTCATGGTGGCGCTCGGCCAGCGTGACGAGGCCGTGCGTCGCTGCGAAGAGCGCGCCGGCGAAGCGCTGCGTGTCATGACGGACGAGGAGGGTCTCAGCCTCGACGCGGCGCTGGAGTGGTGCGGCGACGGTCTCAGCCGACGCGAAGCAGCGAGGCTCCGTGCCCTTGCGTCAGACCGTAAGCCCCAGCCGGAGAGCTGACGCACACGGGAGCCGATGGTGGCGAGGCGTCCCACGGCAAGGAACCGCGAGGGCCCGACGCGCGGTCGCCGGAGGTCGGGTGCCCCGGCGGGAGTCCGTGATCATCGCGATGTTCCGGCCGGTGAGGTGCGTCCTAGCGCCCACTGTGGGGCACAACACTCCGCCCATAAGAGATGCGGATCAGGGCAGCGGCGGCACAGGTCTCGAGGCCTTTCAAGCCCCCGACGGCCTGTTAGCGCCGCGCCGGGAGGATGTGGCAGACCTCGGTGTCGGAGCAGTCTGCGGGGTCGAGGCGACGGCTGCGTTCGAGGAGCGTTCCGAGCTCGGTCTCCAGGGCGGTGAGGGATGCGATCCGTGCCCGTACGGCGGCGAGCTTGTTCTCGACGAGCCCTGCCACGTGGGTGCAGGGCACGGTCCCGTCGTCGCGGAGGTCGATGATGCCACCGATCTCGGCCAGCGTGAGCCCTGCCGCCTGCCCGGCGCCGATGAAGTGCAGCCGGGTGATGGTGGACGCGTCGTAGTTGCGGTAGCCGTTGGCGCCGCGCTCGGGATCGGGCAGCAGGCCCCTGCGCTCGTAGAACCTGATGGTCTGCGTGGGTAGCCCGGCCGCGCAGGCGAGCTCGCCGATCAGCACGGCGCCACCTTCACCGTTGACATTGCACCACGGTACAACGTCTACGGTCGCAGACATGGACGTCACGCTCTTGTACTTCGACGACTGCCCTAACTGGAAGATCGCCGATCAACGCCTCGCCGCGGCCGCCGCGGACCGCGCCGACATCACGGTGACGCGTTGCCGGGTCGAGACCATCGAGGAAGCCGAGCGGGTGGGCTTCCACGGCTCGCCGAGCATCCTGGTCGACGGAGTCGACGCCTTCGCCGAACCTGGCGCCGGGGTCGGGCTCTCCTGCCGGGTCTACCGCACCCCGGACGGCCTGGCGGGGGCGCCCACGGTGGAGCAGCTCCGAGCGGCGCTCGGCGTGGCGCCCGAGGGTGAGCGATGAGCCGCCGCTACGACCTGATCGTGATCGGGGCGGGCATGGCCGGTGTCGCTGCGGCCAACAAGTGCGCCGCGCAGGGCTGGAGCGTCGCGATTGTCGATGCCCTTCCCTACGGCGGCACGTGCGCCCTGCGGGGGTGCGACCCGAAGAAGATCCTGCGCCGCGGCGCCGAGATCATCGACAGCGCCCGACTGATGCGCGGCAAAGGCATCGACGACGACGGCCTGGCGATCAACTGGGCCGACCTGATGAAGCACAAGCACGGCTTCACCGGTCCGGTCCCGCGCAACATGGAGGACGGCCTGGCCGATAACGGGGTCGCCACCCTCCACGGGCATGCCCGGTTCAGCGGGACGAACACCCTCGAGATCCAGGGGGACCGCTACGAGGCGGCGCACTTCCTGATGGCGACCGGCGCCCGCCCACGCCCACTGCACTTCACAGGTCACGAGCACCTCATTGACAGCACCGACTTCCTGGACCTTCCGGCGCTCCCGGCGCGGATCCTGTTCGTCGGCGGCGGCTACCGCTCCTTCGAGTTCGCCCACATCGCGGCCCGCGCCGGCAGCACCCCGACCATCGTCGAACACGGCCCCCGCTCCCTGAAGGGATTCGACCCCGATCTCGTCGAGCTCCTCATCGCCCGAGGCGAAGAGGCGGGGATCGAGCTGCAGCGCTCCACGACCGTCACCGCGATCGAGAAGTGCCGGAGCGGCTACCAAGCCAGGCTGGAACGATCCGGCGACGCCGAGACGATGGAGTTCGACCTCGTCGTGCACGGCGCCGGCCGGATCCCCGACCTGACCGGCCTGGACCTGGACGCGGCCGGCGTGGAGTGGGACGAGCACGGCGTGCACGTCGCCCCCCACCTCCAGAGCCCCACCAACCCGGCCGTGTACGCCGCCGGCGACTCCGCCAACACCGCGGGGATGCCGCTGACCCCGGTCGCCGTCATCGAGGGCAAGGTCGCCGCGTCGAACATGCTCAAGGCCACCACGACCGTGCCCGACTACGCCGGCATCCCAACCGCGGTGTTCACCATCCCCGAGCTCGCCCGAGTGGGCATGCTCGAACACCAGGCACGAGACCAAGACATCGACCTCGAGGTCCGCTACCACGACACCAGCAGCTGGTACTCTAACTACCGCATCGGGGAGACCACCGCCGCCGCCAAGATCCTCATCGACCGAAGCAACGACCGAGTCGTCGGCGCGCACCTGCTCGGACCCGAGTACGCCGAGCTCGCCAACATCCTCGGTCTCGCCATCAAGCTCGGATTGACCACCCGCCAGCTCAAGTCCATGACGGCGGCCTACCCCACCGTCGGGTCAGACCTCGGATCGATGCTCTGAACCCGCGCGGCCCTAACGCCGGCAGGCGACCACCCGGATCGCGGCAGTTCAGGACGAATATGTGCCTTGCCCGACCAGTGCGACGCGAGGCGCCAGCGCGTCAACGCGTTCAGCGAGCGCGCCATGTGCCGCGCAAAGGCGGGTTCGCCAGCCAAGGGGACCGGATCCGGCACCGACCAGTGCGCCCAGCTCGCGCCCCCTAAGTCAGGCCGCCCATATCGGGGTCGGGCGCCTCTGGTCATCGGTGGTCGGGTCGGATCAACATGGGTCTATGGAGATCGCAGCCGCCGAGTCCGTGCCTGAGCAGCAGCCGTCCTGCTGGTGCTGCGGCACCCCGTTCGAGGACTCGGAGCTGACCCGACTCGGTGAGCATCCGGAAGTGGGCGTCTGTGCCGGGTGCGCGCACTGGCTGTATCGGCGCGCCCGGCTCGGCGCGGACCGCCACCGCCGCGCACCCACAGCGGTGCTCCGCCGAGGCGTCCACCGCACCCGCGGCGCCGTCATCCGACTCCGCGCCCCCGACTGGCCGGTGCTCGGTCCACTGCTCCGGCGCCTGGACCGACACCTGCCCTGAGGGCAGACCTAACCGTGAACTCGGCAGCGACCCCATCAGCCCCGGTCGACCGTGCAGCGATCGCCACGGACCTGCAGGAGTGTCGGGCCGACCTGCATCACCTTCTCGCCGGCGCGACCCACGACCGGCTGCGCGCCAGGAGCAACGGCACCGCCTGGACCAACGAGCAACTGCTCTTCCACATGGTCTTCGGCTTCCTGGTCGTGCGGCGCCTGCTGCCGCTGGTGCGAATGGTCTCGGCGATACCCCCGGCCGTCGGTCGCGCCTTCGCCGCGGCGTTGAGCGCTGGCCGGAGACCATTTCATTGGGTGAACTATGCGGGGTCATGCGGTGGGGCATTGGTGTTCAACCGCGACCGGATGGGACGTCTCAGCGACCACACCATCGAGCACCTGATCAACCGACTGGAGGAGGAGCCCGAGGCGCGACTGACTCGATCCATGCCGTTCCCGACCAGCTGGGACCCCTACTTCCAGCCCCGCATGAGCATGGCCGACGTCTACGCGTACCCGGCCCTGCACTACCGGCACCACCGTGCCCAGCTCACGCTCACAGGCAACCCTGCCAACGGCGGCTAGGTCGGCAGGCTGAGTGGACGAGCCTCAGGGTCCGTGGCGCAACACTTGCATCCGGTACTGAGGTACAGGTTTAGCCTTGCGGGATGGACGACCTGATGACCACCGGCGCGTGCACGCTTCCGACGACTGAGCGCCCGTTGAGGTTTGCGGAGTTCGACGCCCTGTTCACTGAAGCCGTGCGTTCGGTTCACACGGATGGCGGACGAGTGCGGATGCACATGACAGGTGACGACGCTCTCCGAGAACGAGTCCGGGACCTTGCCGACCGGGAGAGCGCGTGCTGCTCGTTCTTCACGTTCGCCATCCAGGGGTCAGCGAGTGACCTCACTCTTGAGATCACGGTGCCACCCGAGCACATGGACATCCTCACGGCTCTGGCCGAACGGGCCGCGAGGCTGTCGGTGTGAGCCTGCGTGCCGGCGAGGTGGCACAGGCTGCCGGGGTCAATCGGGAGACGTTGCGCTACTACGAACGCCGGGGACTGCTCGGCACACCGGATCGCAGCCCGGGCGGGCACCGCCTCTACGACGAGCAGGCGATCACGACCCTCCGGGTGATCAAGGCCGCCCAGCGACTGGGGTTCACCCTCGAGGAGGCCGCTGACCTGGTTGAGGTCGGCCGTCGGCACGGTCGCGACTGGGGACTGCAGCAGCGAGCCCGGACAAAGCTCGCCGAGGTGCAGCAGCGCATCATCGACCTGGAGGCGATCCGCGACACCCTGGTCGCCGCGATCGAGGCCGGCTGCGACGACCTCCACGTGTGCGCCGGAAGCGACTGCTGCCCGATCTCGTTCGTCGAGCTCGCCGAGTCGCGGGCCGGTCGCTCATGACCGAACAGGCCAGGTCGAGGCGCCTCCTCATCGGGGGTGGCGCGGCCGCGTGCGCCATCTGCTGCGCCCCTTCGGTTCTGGCCCTCCTGGGCATCGCGGGCGCCGGAGCGGCAGCCACCGCCGCCACCCTGGTCTTCGCCGGCGTCATCTTCGCAATCGTCGTCGCCGGCATGACAGTGATGGCGTTGATCCTCCGCCGCAGACGCGGGAGCCGGCCCCGCCCGCTACCTGCACCACAGGCACAATCAGCGCATGAACGTCGCCCGCTCCCTGACCCTGTTCGTCGCGGCAGCGATAGCTGAGATCGGCGGCGCCTGGCTGGTCTGGCAAGGCGTTCGGGAACACCGCGGCTGGGCCTGGATCGGGGCCGGCATCATCGCCCTGGGAATCTACGGCTTCGTCGCAACCCTCCAACCCGACGCGCACTTCGGCAGAATCCTGGCCGCCTACGGAGGCGTCTTCGTGGCCGGCTCCCTGGCCTGGGGGATGGTGATGGACGGGTTCGGACCGGACCGCTACGACATCACCGGCGCGCCGATCTGCCTGCTAGGTGTCGCAGTCATCATGTACGCCCCACGCAGCACCTGATTGCACCCATGCGGCTCACTCCTGAATCCTGACGACCTTGACCGCTCGTCGGCACATTCGGTCGGACCTTTAGTCCCGGCACCTGCTGCATAGCGCCGCCTGTCGACGGCTTGGATCGTTGCGTGGCCGGGTGGGCGTAGCCGGTCCGCGCGAGGCATGGGAGGGCGGGCTTGACGATGTGCCCCTACGGTGACTTAGCATCGCCGCATGGCGATGACAGCGCTACCAAGAGTGAGAACCGGCGAGACGGCTGAGAGGACGGCCCTCACCGCGGCAGCGTGCCTGTTCCACGGATTGTCCGATCCCTCCCGGCTGGCGATCGTGCGCCATCTCGCAGTGGGTGAGCACCGGGTCGTGGACTTGACCTACCACCTGGGCCTGGCGCAGTCGACGGTCTCCAAGCACCTGGCCTGCCTGAAGGACTGCGGCCTGGTGGCCTCTCGCCCGCACGGCCGAGCGTCGATGTGGTCGCTGAACCACACGGACACCGTGATGGAGCTGCTGTCCGCTGCCGAGCGGCTGTTGGCCCTCACCGGTGACGCCGTCACGCTGTGTCCGAACTTCGGTACCACCACGCTGGAGCGTTCCTGATGGCCACGCGTGCCCACGTCTACGTCCCGCTGGATGCTCGCGAGAAGGCGCGGCTGGGACGGCGAGCCCAGTTCCTGGCCGCCGCCTCGGTCACCTACAACGTGATCGAGGCCGTCATCGCCATCGCCGCCGGCGTGGTCGCCGGGTCCGTTGCGCTGGTGGGGTTCGGGCTGGACTCGATCGTGGAGGTGTCCAGCGGGCTGATCATCCTGTGGCAGTTCCGACACCGGATGCCCGAGTCACGTGAGCAGCGGGCACTGCGGTTGATGGCCTTGTCCTTCTTTGCCCTCGCCGGCTACGTGACGTTCGAGTCCGTCCGGGCCCTGATCACCGGCCACGACCCGGACTCCTCGCCCGTGGGTATCGGACTCGCGGTCGCCTCGCTCGTGGTCATGCCGTTCCTGTCCTGGGCCCAGCGCCAGACCGGTAGGGCGCTGGGCTCGAACGCGGTGGTCGCAGACTCCACGCAAACCCTCCTGTGCACCTACCTGTCCGCCGTCCTGCTGGTCGGGCTGGTACTCAACGCGACCCTGGGCCGACCCGATCGCCGGCCTGGTCATCGCCGCGGTCGCCGTCAAGGAGGGCCGCGAGGCATGGCGGGGCCAGGGCTGCTGCGGTCCGACCCACAGCGGGCACGGCCCCGACCAAAGCGCCGACTGCACCTGCGCCGAGGGGAGCTGCTACGACGAGCGCTGCGCCCCGACGTCAGCGCCCCAACCGCAAATTCTGACCCTGCACACCCGCAAAGACACCTGACCTCACCGGCGCGACGGAAGGTCCACACCTGCGTCTATTCGCCGCGAGTCGACCGTCGGCCTAGCTTCCGTCCCGTGGCTTCGATTACTCGTGGTCGCGATCGCTTAGCAGCGCGCGTAGAAGGCCTTGCGGCGGGTCATCGTCCAGCCACAAGGGTTCGCCGACCAGGTCGCGATGGCGCTCCGCGCTCATCCAGGGTGGCGGCTCGTCGGCAATGTAGAGCTCTGGGTACCTTGCATGGATGGACTCCCTGGAGGGCGCCATGAGGACACCCCACAAGCCGCCCACTCCGTAGTCGTAGCACACGAGGAATGGACTGTCCGGAAGCCCACTAGCCACTGAGGCAGTCTGGCAGAGGCCACGGCCGGGCCGGCCCTCGTGGGTCTCCCGGGAGTGACCCACTCCGCCGCCAGACGGGGCACGGGCCCTAGTCAGAGGTGGAGCACGTCCCTACATTCAACGGATGGTCTCCGTCGACGATGCTTGGACCCGGATCGAGAGTCACGCTGGTCAGACGTTCCACACCATCACGGGACTGCCCTTCACGTACACAGTGGCCGGGGACTACTTGAAGGTCACTCGCGGAGGTCGCGAGATCAATCGTTCGCTCTCACGTACCAACTTCAGGAAGGCCTGCGCGCACATGCCGGCGAAGGGGCCGAGCGACATCAAGGAAAGCCAGGGCTCGGCGTATACGTGGGCCATCCTGATGGATCGTCGCATCCGGGCCGACGAGTGGTGAGGTGCTGCACTTCGCCGCCATAGGGCGTGCCGCCGGGCTGTCCGGTCGATGGGGCCGGCAGCAAGGACCCTGATGACGTCAGAGTCCGACTGCTGCTCCTGGATTCTGGGCCAGCGGAGTCGCCGTGCTGTCACGTCCGGCGCTACTCAGCCGCTGAGAGCGCTGTAGTCGTTCGGTCCCGGAGGCGTCGACCGGGAGACAGCGGAGGGGCCCGGCCTTGGCGGCCGGATGCATCGACTCGATGGCATTGCGCTGACGGAGTCTCAGGACTGTTCGGTCAACCACACCGACGGCGCGGGCGATGTCGGTGTCGGACGATCCCCTCAAGGCAAGCACACGGATGGCCGCGAGCCGCTCGTCCGGGGTCAGGAGCGCGGCGGTCTCACATGTCACGCCGGCGGTGCCCGCAGCGACAGCCCGGTCGACGGCGACTTGGTCGACTTCGTGGGGGCCTGCCGCGGCCGTTGCTGGGACTGCGCGTGGGTCGTCGATGGTGTCGTCGTCCCACGCGAGCGGAGGTAGGTATCCGCGCGCTCGGGCACGGTCGCGGCACACTTGTGATGGGCCGGGCGTCATGCTGAGGCGGTCGTAGACGTCGCGGGTCCGTCTCCAACCGGTCGCGGCCACCCACTCGCGGTCAGGGCGTGTGATCAGGTTCGAGGCGGGGACACCAGCGGCTTCGAGGTCTGACTTGCGCCACCCGATGGCCATCAATGCCTGGATGCGCCGAATGGTGCCGATGCTGGGGACGTTGCCACTTTCTTGCTCGAAGACATCGGCGAAGCGCAGAGCGGCGACGCGGCGCGCCGTTGTTCGCCGGACGAAGCGCTGCTCGCCCGCCACCAGGCGGCCGACAGAGGTGTCGCTGAGTCCAGACGCGCGCGCGATCGTCCGGAGTGACACGTGGGCGTCCACCAGCGTCTGCAGCCGGACGCGGGTGTCCTCGGCAGGGACGTACCGTCGGTGGCCCTGGGCGCGTTCGCGCTCGTAGTTGACCCGCCACGCCTTGTTGTAGGCCATTGTCTGCCCCTGGTGCTCGCGCGACCTCGCCGTCGTGGACCAATGCGGGGGGCGAACAAGCGATGGACACCGCGGTGCGCGCTGGTCGAAGTGAGCGACGCGGGCGACGCGGCCGGGCAGTGACTGAGCCGCGAATAGGTTGCGCAGCCCACCGCGGCTACGAGCAGAGGAGCCGCTATCAGCGTTCGTCCGGGCGCCGGAGCCGGCCTGCTACGCGCCGCCGCGAAGTGAAGGACGGCCAGCGGCTTGGCGCGAGTCAGTGGGGCATAGGAACCGCCGCGAGACGAGCTCGGTGTGCCGGCCGGGAGAGGGCGTGCGCTCGCTCGTGGGCTTCGAATGATCTCGAGCGGCGGAGAAGGAAGCGTGCGAGGGCGTCGCCGAGCCCGGCCTCGCGTACCGCGGTGTCGCCGATCGTGACCAGAGCCCGCGCCCACGCGCGTTCCCATCTACCCGTGAGGTAGGTCAGTGCGCACACCGTCACGATGACGACCGCCACCCCGACTTGGCCGGCCATGGCTGCCTGGACGCCAGCGATCGTGGCGACGACGAAGCGACCCTTCCACGCGAGCGACAGCAGCGGTGACCGGCGGAAGGGCGCGGTCAGGGCGGACAGGATGCCGCGGGCGATCTGCCAGGGGAGCGTGCAGAGATCGAGGGCGAGGTCGGCCCGGACCGCGCCGCTGACAACAGCCGCGGCGCCGTGCGTCAGGACAGCGGCGGCCTGGTCCACCGGGAGTCTCCCGTCGCGTACTGCTCGGATGTAGCCGCCGGTGACGACCACGGTCCGTCGACCGACGCCGTAGGCAGCGACGGCCGCCCAGGACTCTCGGACGCGGAGCTCGAGCGTCGCCAATGGCACCCCGTGCTGGCAGGCGAACCCGACGGCCGGGGCCAGCGCGTCGACTTCCAAAGCCGCCAACGACCGCGCCTGCCCCACGACCCTCACCACCGGACCCTCCGCCACTTTCGAGAGCACTGCGACGGCCAGGACCACGAGCGCAACAAACGCGACCAGCCCGACCAGCGGCGGGAGAAGGGCTCCGAGCATGACCGTGACCAGCCCGCTGAACGTAACTGCCGGCCCGTAGGCGAGCACCTTCCTCGACGTCGTTCTCATCTCGACCACCTCTCAGGAGTGGCTGACCTGCTGGTGCAGAAGTCTCAACCGCCAAACCCGCTGACCATCACGCGCTGGTCGGCGGCCTTCGGCCATCGAGAAGCAGTGTCATCCCCACCCATGACATCCCAGGCCGGTTGTCCACAGGCCCCCAGAGCGTCCTGTCGCGGCCGCCGGCGTGCTGCGTGGATGGGGAGGCAACCCCTTTCGATCCGCACGAGGAGCCCGACGACCATGAGCACCGATACCCGACCCACCCGCGACGACGCCCGCTCGATCCTGGCCCACACGGCCGCCCTGCTGGCGCACGCGTCTGACCTGACATGGTCCGAGGTCCGGACCGACCCGAGCCCGCAGAAGCGTTTCCTCGGGCTCGGGCTCGACCTCGCCGCGTGTGAGGCCGCCCGACTGCTTCCTTCCGGCCTCGACGTCGACGTCCCCGGCGCCGATGCTCTCGCGACCAACGTCCAGGAGCTGGTGCGCGCGGCCGAGGGCTGTCTGCGGCTGCTGCCGATCGAGCAGTTCCCGCCCGGGACGTCGCAGCTGGTCGTCGACATCTGCGACCTGATCCGGGAGAGCGCCCCGTGAGCGACATCGACCGACGCAGCGTCGGCGAGCTGCTCCTGGAGGCCGACTCGACAGCACGGACCATCCTGGTCGACGTCGCAGAGATGGACGCGGCGACGATGCTGCGTACCTGGGGCGAGGTGGTCCAGGCGGCCTCCGAGCTGTGGCAGGCCCTACCCGCTTCCGGGCCGGTGGGAGACGAGGCCCTAGCACGTCCGGACGCCTCCGACCTGACGATCCTGCGACTGGATTCGATGAGCCGGGCGCAGCACCGCAGCGGCGCCCGGGGCTGGCCGGGTGACGGGCCTGCCGACGACCGCCATCTACGGATCGCCGAGTCCTTCGCCCGCGCAGAAGGGCTGGTCGAGCGGTACGCCAGCCGCAAGCACCCTCCGGTGACCGCTCGCGCGCTCGCCGACCGCGACGCCGCACGAGTGCGGATCATGCACACCCTGTACGTCGGCGCTCACGGCGTCGCGGTCGCCCTCGCCGCGCACGTGCGGGCGCTGGAGAAGGTGCACGCCGCCCGACGCGCGATCCCTGCAGGGGAGTCGCTGAGGCAGGCCCGGACGGCGTACAAGCGGATCGCCGCGTTCGAGCGGGTGGCCGGAGCCTACGTTGCGCAGACCTACCCCGGCGCCCTGGCCGGTGAGCACCGGGCGCCACCGATCGCCAACCGTCTGGCCGACGCCCTCGCCCGCTGGGACGTCGCCGCCCACCGCTCCCTGGTGAACACCCCCCGCACGTCCGAGCTCATGCTCACCGCACGCACTCAGGCGGTCATCCTCAGCGGCAGCGACGCCCTGCTCCACGCGGCCAGCCAGACCGGGCACATCGACACCGCGCAGCACCGGCGCCGCCTCGAGACCGCGATCGCCACCACCCAGGACCGGTGGGAGACCCTCGCCGCGACCCTGGCCACGCTCGCCCCGCCGCTGGAACGCCGAGCCGACCGAGCCCTGACCGCCGCCAGCCTCGAGGTGCGGGCCGCGCTGCGGGAGATCCTCGTCGACGGAAACCGCGCCGCCACCGCGGACGTGGTCGGGCAACGCACCGACCTGAGCCGGTTGCCCGACCTCGTCGGCCAGGCCCTCGCTGCCAACCTCGAGTTGGCGCACGTCACCCGGGACGCGATGACCGACGAACGACTCACCGGAGGCGCCCGAGGCATCCACGAGATCGCCACCGCCGCGCGCAGGGCGTCCCTCGACCCCCGCATCCTCGACCACAGCCCCCACAGCGTCGACATCACCCCCCAGGACCTCTTGGCCAACCGCGCAGTCCCACTGCTGCCTGTCGTCTGGGCCGAGCTCAGCAAGGCCGCCGACGCCGCGACCGACGCGGCCGCCACCGCCATGAGTGCCGGCGCGCCGCTCACCGGTCGGGTGGTATCGCAGACCCCGGCGACCGACCAGCCAAAGAGCCTCGGACGTGAAACCGCGGAGCGCTCGTTCGCAGTGGGGATCGCACAGGGACCGGCCGGTCCGCGCTGCGAACGCTGATCTGTCCGCCCCCGCGCTGATCAAGGACGTCCCGAACATGCGGGACATCGGGCCCTATCACTGCCGACTCTCGGTAGACCGGCTCGGCTCAGTCACCCCAGATCGCGGTGCCGACTTTCACGGCGGCCTCGACCCGCATGGTGTCCATGACGTGCTGGTACCGGGTGAGCAGCACGGCCTGGCTCCACCCCATCAGGCTCATCACCACCCGGCCGTCGACGCCCTGGGCGAGCAGGATGGTGGCGGCGGTGTGTCTGGCGTCGTGCAACCTGGCTTCGCGGATCTCCGCACGAGCCAGCAGCCGCTTCCAGACTCGGTGGTCGTTCCGTGGGTCGGCAGGCCCACCACCCGGGCGAGGGAAGACCAGGTCGTGCTCCGCCCAGGCGGAGCCGACCGCCAGACGCTCGGCGGCTTGGGCACGTCGGTGATCGAGGAGCTGCGGGACCATCTGCGGTGGAAGAGCGAGGACCCGCCGCCCCGCGCCGCTCTTGGTGTCGTCGAACCTCAAGCCGCCGGAGTGACGCTGCGGGCACTCGGCGGGAGGGTGTCGAGGCTCGCTCTCGACGCACCCGTGCTCCCACGGGTGGCGCTGCAGCTGACGGCGGACCGCCAGCGTCCCGTTCTCCAGGTCGATGTCCGACCACTGGAGAGCCAACGCCTCACCCTGGCGTAGCCCCAACGCCAGCGCGACCGCCCATCGCGCTGCGTTGCGCTCGCCGGCGGCGATGCTCAGCAGCCGATGCACCTCGGCCACGGTGAGCGGCTCGACCTCCACGTGTGCGACCCGAGGCACGGTGGCGTAGCGGCACGGGTTGGCAGCGATGAGACCGCGACGAACGGCGATGGTGAACGCGGACCGCAGCGTGCGGTGCAGGTTGCCGGCTGTCGTGGGGCTGACTGCTGTCGCGACGCGGTGCAGCAGGTCGTCGATGTGCCGGACGGTGACCTCGTGGAGCTTGACCGACCGCAGCTGTTGGCAGTGGGTGCGGACCAGGGCGTCGTAGGTCGTGAACGTGCGAGGCTTCCGGCTGCGCTTGACGAGCACGAGCCATTCGTCGAGCCACTCACCGAGGGTCTGCCGGCGGTTGGCTGCTGCGAGACCCGCCGAGCTCGCCCGCTCCCGCTCGAGGTCGGCGACCCGCTCGGAGACGACGGCCCGCGTCCGACCCCGCACGTGCCGGCGGACCGGTTTGCCGTTCTCGTCGCGGCCCATCGACACCCACCCGTGCCAGGTCCCCGAGGAGTCCCGGTAGACCGACGACCGGCCGTTGGCCGACCGGGTCCGGCTCACGACGCGGCCTCACCTGCCGTGTAGCACCGTAAGTCGTCGGGCCGGAAGCGCGTGCGAGTCCCGATCTTCACGCACCGCAGGCGTGGGTCGGTCCGCAACAGGCGGTACATCGTGGCCCGGGAGACTCCGAGCCAGTCGGCTGCCTCCTCGACGTCGAGCAGGTGGTCATCACCCGGCGGCGAGGTCAGTGCGGCCAGCGCCTGCAGGTCGCTGCGGATGGCCGACTCGTGCTCGGCGATGGACTCCAGCCGTGCCTCGATGCGCTCGGTGATCGAGCGGATCTCAGTGGGGGTCATCTCCGTCACGGCCACCAACGCCCGGGACGGCGTGCGGGTGGTCAGATCGGGCGGAGCCTGAGACACCCTGACCCGTGGTGACACGCCCTGCGACGGATACGGCCGCACAGTCTCACACTGTCTCACCAGGGTGGGCAACTGCACCGGAAACTGCACCGCTCGCACTCGAAAACCATCCATCAGAACTCTCGATTCTTCGTCGAGAGCCTGCCTGACCTGGGGTGTTGCAGAGTGGGCCCCGTGGGATTCGAACCCACAACCTACGGATTAAAAGTCCGCAGCTCTGACCAGTTGAGCTAGAGGCCCGAGGACGAGGTCGGCCCGTTCTCCCGCCGGGGGATCGCGTCGTGTCCGTCCGCGGGAAGGCTATCGGAGGGGGCAGTCCGCCCCGGCGTCAGCAGGTGCCTCGGCCGTTCGGTCGGTCCTGGGCTCGCGCGGTTCCTCGCGTACCGGTACCGGGACATGCTGAGGCGGTGCGACGTCCCGGGGGTCCTGTCCGAAGGTGTTCGTCGTCGAACCGTCAGGGCGGCACGGGCCGATGAGCGGCACGCCGGCCGGCTGGTACCCCACGGCCCAGGGCCTCCGGTACTGGGACGGCATCCGCTGGACCGAGCACGTCGCCCCGGCACCCTCACCGGCGGGAGCATCGCGGGCTCGACCACGTCCTGCAGGCCGCCGAGGCGGAGCAGCGGCCTGGATGGGCTGGGGCGGCCTGACGCTGACCGGCGCACTCGGCGCCGCCAGCTCCGGTGTCAGCGGCCTGATGATCCTCACCGCGCTCTACGTCCTCGTCGTCGCCGCCGTGGCGCTCGCGCGCGGCCGGGTCGGGTGGGCGCACCTGCGCGGGCGGGCTCCCGCCGGCGGCGCTGTCGCGGTCGCCCTCCTCCTCGCCGGTATCGGCGGGGCGACCGCAGACCCCGCGCCCCGGCCCGTCACGCCACCTACGGCGGCCTCGGCCACCACGACGTCGGCCGCACCCGTGCCCACCCCCAGCCCGTCAGTGACGCCCAGTGCCGCCCCGACGACCGCGGCGCCCACTCCCACCTCGACGCCCACGCCGAGCGCCCCTCGCGCCACCCCGGCGAAGGGCACCGCCCTGGCCGCCCTCGCGGCGCTCCCCGTCAAGGGCCGTGCCCCGAAGACCGGGTACGACCGCGACCGGTTCGGCCAGGCCTGGGCCGACGCGGACCGCAACGGCTGCGACACCCGCAACGACATCCTGCGGCGCGACCTCACGAGCTACACCCTCAAGGCCGGGACCAACGGCTGCCTCGTCCTGACCGGCACCCTCGCGGAGCCGTACACCGGCAAGAAGATCGGCTTCGTCCGCGGGCAGGGGACCTCCTCGGTCGTCCAGATCGACCACGTCGTCGCCCTCTCCGACGCCTGGCAGAAGGGCGCCCAGCAGCTCGACGAGGGCACGCGCACGGCGTTCGCGAACGACCCGCTCAACCTGCTCGCCGTCCACGGGCCGACCAACCAGTCCAAGGGTGATGGGGATGCCGCCACGTGGCTCCCGCCGCGCAAGGCCTACCGCTGCGCCTACGTCGCCCGGCAGGTCGCCGTGAAGGCCAGGTACCGCCTCTGGGTCACCGCCGCCGAGCACGACGCCATCGAGCGCATCCTCACCGCCTGCCCGACCCAGAAGCTCCCGACCAGCAAGGCCGTCGCCCTCGGCGGGGGACGCGTCGTCACCCCGACCGCCCCGACGCCGAAGCCGAAGCCGACCACGCCGCCACCGAGCAAGGGCACTGACCCCCGGTTCGACACCTGCAAGGCCGCCATCGCCGCCGGGTACGGGCCCTACCGCTCCGGCACGGACCTCGAGTACGACTGGTACCGCGACAACGACAAGGACGACGTCGTCTGCGAGACCTGACACTGCCCTCCTGGACGAGGCGTCTACCGACCACCCTCGAGGAGGGACTCGAGCGCCCGCTGGGCCTTCTGGGCGGCCTCGACGGCCGAGCGCTCGTCACGGGTCGCGGTGTGCTGGGCCCGACGGGCGTCCTCGTCGGCCGCGGTGGCCGCGGCCAGCCGCTCCTCGAGCGCCGCTACCTGCCGCCGGGCCTTCTCCAGCTCGGACTCGACCTCGTCCCGGCGGCGACGCGCGGACACCCCGGCGTTCCGGGCCGCCTCGGCGGCGTCGCGCGCCGACCGCAGCCCGGCCTGCGCGGACTCGACCGCCTTCCGTGCGGCCGCGACGGCCTCCGGGTCGGGGCCCGGGGCCTCCTCGTCCCGCGCCGACGATGACCGCGGCGGACGACCCGCACCCCCGACGGCCACCACGCGCGACAGGTCCACGGGGTCGAGCCCGGTCGCGCTGAAGGTGTCGACGAGCAGCCCGCTGGACAGGGCCTCGCCGGCCTCCCCGTCGACCATCGCCGAGCGCAGCGTCTCCTCGACCGCTCCCGACACGGCCGCCGACACCGACCGCCCGGCCGCCCGCCCGATGGCCACCGCCTGGCCGGCGACCGCCCGGGTCAGCGCCCGGCGCTGCGTGTCCAGCGCGCGCAGCTCGGCCGCGCCGAGGGTGCCCTGGGCCGCCCGCAGCCGGGCGCCGAGCTCGAGCACCTGCGCGACCTCCTCACCGCGCTGCCGGACCAGCTGGTTGAGCAGCCAGGCACCGACCGACGGCTTGCGCAGCACCTTGACCGCCGCGGCCAGCTCGCCATCACCGGACGACTTCGCCTCGGCCGCAGCGGCGTTGCGCGCGGCCGTGAACTCCTCCGGCGCCAAGCCGTACAACTCGGCGGCGACCTCCTGGATGCCCATCCCCCGATCCTCGCAGGCCCCGCGCATCGACCGGGTAAAGCAGGTGAGCCCGTCGGTGGCCCGACCTAGGGTGAGGCCCATGCCGAGGAACGACGTGCCCACCGCCTGGGACGAGCGCAGCACGTTGCTGACGATGCTCCAGTACACCCGCGACACCGCGGCCGAGAAGTGCCGCGACCTCGCCGAGGGCCACGCCGGGCAGGCGCCGCTGGCCACGTCCCCGCTGATGTCCCTGGGCGGGGTGGTCAACCACATGCGCTGGGTCGAGCACTCGTGGATCGAGAACCGCTTCGTCGGCGGCCCCGACCGCGGGCTTTGGACCGACGAGTCGCCCGACCAGGAGTTCGTCGACGGCGCCGAGCAGCCGCTCGCCGACGTGCTCGCAGGCTACGTCGAGCAGGCCCGGGTGACCGACGCGATCATCGCCGACCTCGACCTCGACGACCGCTCGGTCACACCGATCAGCACCGGCGAGCACCCGACGCTGCGCTGGGTGATCCTCCACCTCGTCGAGGAGAACGCGCGGCATTACGGCCACCTCGACATCCTCCGCGAGCTGGTCGACGGCGTCACCGGCGACTGACCCACCGGCCGACGCCGCCGACCCCTCACCCCGGGGGGCGCCTCAGGTGTTCTCCTTGCGGAAGGTCGAGGTGCCCCACCACATCGCGACGACGAACAGGCCGAGCGCCCACACCGAGCCCCAGAGCATCTGGGAGTTGCCGAACTCGCCGAGGAACGAGCTGCGCACGGCATCGGTGATCCACCGGACCGGCATGAAGTCGCTGACGTTCTGGAGCCACTCCTTGCCGAGCGTCATCGGCAGGAGGATTCCCGAGAGCAGCAGCACCGGCATCATCACGACGTTGATGACCGGCGCCATGACGTCCTCGCTCTTCGTCGTGAGGGCCAGCGCGTTGGACGCCGCCGCGCAGGCGCCACCCATGAGCATGGTCAGCACGACCCCGAGCGCGGCACCGCCGGCGGAGGCGTCCATCCCGAGCACGTAGCCCAGGCCGATGAGCACGAGCGCCTGGACGAAGAGCTGGAGCAGGTCGCGCCACAGCCGGCCCATGAGCAGGGCCACCCGGCTGGCCGGGGTGACCCGCTCGGCCTCGACGACGCCGTCGCGCCACTCGGAGATCAGCCCGAAGCCGGCGAAGAACGCGCCGAACAGCCCGAGCTGGACGAGCATGCCGGGCACGAAGAACGTCCAGCTGTTCTCGTAGCCGAACTGCTTGGCGATCGGCTCGAGGAGCGGGCCGAACAGGAAGAGGTAGAGCACCGGCTGCATCAGCCCGATGAGCACCCACGCCGGGTTGCGCAGGTTCATCCGCAGCTGGCGACGGAAGACGATGTAGGACTCGCGGAAGAAGCTCATGCGGGGACTCCTGCCTCGATGGGCTCGGCTGTGGCGGAACCGGACTGGGCGTCGCGCAGCGAGCGTCCGGTGAGGGTGAGGAAGACGTCGTCGAGGGTCGGGCGCTTGACCTCGATCGAGTCGAGGTCGATGTCGGCCGCCCGCAGGTCGGCCATCAGCCCGGGGACGACCTTCGCGGCCCGGGGCACCCGGCCGCGTGCGTGCGAGCCCTCCACCTCGACGCTCTCGGCGACGGCCTCGAGCCGCGCCGCCGCCTCGCCGACCCGGGCGGCGTCCGCGACCTCGAGGTCGACGAGGTCGCCGGCCACCTGGGCCTTGAGGTTGTCGCTGGTGTCGGCGGCGACGATCGTGCCGTGGTCGATGATGATGATGCGGTCCGAGAGCGCGTCGGCCTCGTCGAGGTAGTGCGTCGTGAGGAACACCGTGGCGCCGCGCCGTGAGCGCAGGTCGGCGATGTGCTCCCAGAGGTTGGCCCGGGCCTGCGGGTCGAGCCCGGTGGTCGGCTCGTCGAGGAAGACGAGCGTGGGGTCGTGCACCAGCCCCATCGCGATGTCGAGGCGGCGGCGCTGGCCGCCGGACATCGACTTCGGCTGCCGGGTCCACAGGCCGGGCAGGTCGAGCTGGTCGAAGAGCTCCTGGCCGCGGCGGGTGGCCTCCTTCTGCGACAGCCCGTAGAGCATCCCGTGGTCGACGACCTCGTCGCCGGCCCGGGCAAAGCTGCCCGTGGAGCCGCTCTGCGAGACGTAGCCGATGCGGCGGCGGACCTCGGCCGACTCCTTGACGACGTCGTAGCCGGCGACGGTGGCCGTACCGGCCGTGGGCGTGAGCAGCGTCGTCAGCATGCGCAGCGTCGTCGTCTTGCCGGCGCCGTTCGGCCCGAGGAAGCCGACGACCTCGCCCTCGGCGACGTCGAGGTCGACGCCCTCGACGGCGCGGACCTCCTTCTTCTGGCGACCCTCGCGCGTCTGGAAGGTCTGCACGAGTCCTCGTGCGTGGATCATGGCGTTCCTCCAAGGTGGTCAAGCGTGACCATCACGAGTGTTCAACATTGAACACAGGGCGTCAAGCGAGATGCCGGTGCTTCTCGGTCAGGATGGACCCGAGCACCGACAGGAACTCATCGGTCGGGGCGGCCACGGCTCCGGCGGGCAGCCACGCCCGGGGAGGGGGACGCCCGGGGCTCAGCCGCGGGCGGCGATGAGCTCGACGTAGCGGGCGCGGTCGCGGGCCATCTCCCAGCCCGGGTCGTCGGTGCGCGGCACCCAGCTCGGCTCCTCACCGAGGAGGTCGAGCTCGCCGGCCCGGACCCGGCGCAGCGTCGTGACGATCCACTCGCGCTCGGTCTGGGCCAGGCCCATCCAGAGGTCGGCCATCGCGTGCACGTGCGGCGGCGAATGCTCCATCGAGCCCTGCTCGTCGACCTGCCGGTGGACGCCCGCGTCGAGGGCCGCCAGGCGGGCGGCGAGGGCCTCGGCGACCTCGTCGCGCGGCACGAGGGCCATCAGCGCGAGCGCGGTGTGGAAGCCGAGGGGGGAGAGCAGGTCGACGGACTCGACGGCCGCCCGCCACATCCGGGCGAAGGCGTCGCGCCCGGCCGGCGTGGTCGTGTACACGGCCACCGACCGGGTGCCGTCGAGCAGGTCGTGCCGCTCGAGCTCGCCGCGGCGGGTGAGCGTGGTCAGGCCGGAGTAGATCGAGCCGGGGTTGACGTGCGCCCACTCCTGGACGTTCCACGACAGCAGCTCGCGACGGATCTGGTAGCCGTTGACCGGCTCGAAGATCATGACGGAGCCGAGGAGGAGCAGACGCGTCTCGGTGGCCGCCATGTCCGCAGTGTAGGAGCCGCCGGTCGGGGCGGTCGGCCGGTCAGCTGCTCAGCGCGCGGTGTGGCCCGGGCCGGGTCAGGCGCAGTCGAGGCAGATGCTCGTGCCCGGCTTGGACTCCTGCGACCGGTGGACGAGCAGGAAGCAGCTGATGCACGAGAACTCGTCGGCCTGACGGGGCAGGACGTGGACCTCGAGCGAGAGGTTCGAGAGGTCGGCGCCGGGCAGGGTGTGCCCGTCGACGGCCTCGGTGTCCTCCTCGAGGAGGTCGGTCGTCGTGCGTGCGCGTGTGGCGCTCAGCTCGACGAGGTTGTCGGGCTTGTCCTCCTCGCCCTCGCGGACCCGGGGAGCGTCGTAGTCGGTAGCCATGGGAACACCCCTTCCGGGTGATGGGTGGGGCGCGGGACCACGCTGGTGGTCGGTCGCGGTCGGTCCCCGGGTCGAAGCTTCGTCGAGAGGGTAACGACGGGCCGGTGGTGGGTGTTCCCCGGGGTCGGCCCGCGGGACGACTCCCCCCGGTGGCGGAGGCCGGACCCGACCTCGGGGGGAGGTCGCCACGTCGTCGACCGCGTAGACCGGAGGTGGACGTCGCCGACCGTCGGTGGCGCTCACCCACAGGAGGGGTCCTCGTGCACACCACCCAGACCACCGCCCGCGACAGCGCCCGTGGCGCCCGCCACTCCCACCGCGCCCGGCGCCGCGCCGCCACGACCCTGGCCCTCGCCGCCGCCCTCGCGGTGCCGCCCGCGGCCACGGCGGCGGCCGCCGCCCCGTCCGACTCGCGCGAGGCCGCCGGCCAGCGCCTCGACGCCGACCTCGAGGCCGTGACCGACGCCGGCGCGATCGGCGTCGTCGGCCACAGCCGCGGGGCGACGGGCCGTCCGTGGAGCGGGGCGGCCGGGGTGCGCACCATCGACGGCGCGCAGCCCGCCCGCCCGGGCGACCGGACGCGGGTCGCGAGCGTCACGAAGGCGATGGTGTCGACGCTCGCGATGCAGGAGGTCGACCGCGGTCGGTGGTCGCTCGACACGGCCGTGGGCGACGTCCTGCCAGGGCTGCTCCCGGGCCACGACGACGTCACCCTCGAGCAGCTGCTCAGCCACCGCTCCGGCCTGCCCGACTACATCTTCGCGATCACCGGCGACGGCACCGACCTCGACGAGTTCATCGCCGCCCTCCACCCCGACCGCACCGACCGCGAGCTCGTGCGGGCCGCGCTGACCCAGGACTGGCTTTTCGCGCCCGGGACGGACTTCGCGTACTCGAACACCAACTACGTCGTCGTCGGGATGATGCTCGAGAAGGTCAACCGCACCCGGATGGCCTCGCTCCTCGAGCGCCGGGTCTTCCGTCCCGCGGGGATGAAGGACTCCAGCTTCCCGACCACCGGGCGGACCTTCACCGGCCGCGACCACCTCACCGACTACGCGATCTTCGAGCGCCCGTACAACCTCGACCGCGCCTCGTCCTCGATCTTCTCCTCGGCCGGTGCAGTGGTCTCGACCGCCCCGGACATCGCGAGCTTCTACCGGGCCCTCCTCGGTGGTCGGCTCGTGTCGAAGGCCGCGGTGGCGCGGATGCTCGAGCCGCGCACGGAGTCCCCGCTGCACTACGGCCTCGGCATCTACACGGGCGTCGACCCGTGCCCGGGCGCGAACGGCGAGCCGCAGCCGCTCTACGGCCACGACGGCGGCGCCTTCGGCACCGTGACGCTGGTCTTCAGCTCCGCGGACGGCCGCCGTCAGGCGAGCCTGTCCTGGAGCGGACGGCAGTTCGTCGCCGAGCCGCCGACCAACGCGCCCGCCAACCGGTTCCTCGTCGACGCGCTGACCTCGACCTGCCCGCGCCCGGTGCCGGAGACCACGAAGCGCTCGGCGACCGAGAGCCTCGAGCGCCTCTCGCGGGATGTCGACACCCGCGCCGCCGCGGCCCTCAGCGCTCGCTGAGGCCCCGGGCCACCTCGGAGGGGAGGGGCTCCAGGGTGGCGCCGTCGTCGGGCCGGGAGCGACCGGGGACGTCCTCGGGCGTCCCGGCGCGACGACGGATGCGCCGGCCCTCGCGGACCCGCTCCTCGTACTTCTCCTGCGCCTTGTCGGCGCCGGAGGAGTCCTTGAGGGGCAGCCGGACCGAGTGCTCGGCCTTGATGCCCGACTCCAGCTCGCGGACCCGCTCGAGCTCGGCGTCGACCTCGGCGCCGAAGAGCAGCGCGAGGTTGGTGATCCAGAGCCACAGGAGGAACACGACGATGCCGGCGAGCGACCCGTAGGTCTTGGCGTACGAGCCGAAGGTCGTCACGTAGAAGCCGAAGCCGACCGAGGCCAGCACCCACGCCGCGATGGCGACGGCGGCCCCGACCGAGACCCAGCGGAAGCGCGGCTGGCGCACGTTGGGGGTCCAGTAGTAGAGGACGGCGACCATGACGACGACGACGCCGAGCAGCACCGGCCACTTGGCGACGTCGAAGATCGTGACGGTGGCGGTCTGCAGGCCGATGCGGCGACCGACGACCTCGGCGAGCGGCCCGCTGACGACGAGGCCGACGAGCACGACAGCCGCCATGAGCACGAGCCCGAGGGTGATGAGCACCTGCTGCGGCCGCAGCTTCCAGACCGGGCGCCCCTCGGGCACCTGGTAGACGCGGTTCATCGCCCGCCCGAACGCCCCGACGTACCCCGACGCCGAGAAGAGGGCGGTGGCGATGCCGAGCACGAGGGCGAACCCGGCACCGCTCGCGCCGACCATGGCCCGCACCGGCTCCTCGAGCTGGTCGGCGGCGTCGGCCTGCCCGAGCTGGCGCACGATGTCGAGGAGGGCCTGGGTCGTGGACTCGCCCTGGCCGAAGACGCCGAGCAGCGAGACGAGCGCGAGGATGGCCGGGAAGACCGCCAGGACGGAGTAGTACGTCAGCGCGGCGGCCAGGTCGGTGCACTGGTCGCGCTGGAACTCGGCGAAGGCCGACTTCGCCGTCGTGCGCCAGCCCCGGGCACTGACGTCGGTGGGCGAGTCGGGCTTCGCGTCGCTGTCCGCGGGTGGTGCGCTGCGCTCGCGCGCGGCTGCCTCGGTCGCCATGGTCGTCCTCACGCAGTCGGTGGGGGCGCGCGGCGGCGCCCGGGCCTGGCACCAACCTAACCGGGGAGGGCGGGATCCATGCAGGTGAGCGACCGCGGGTGCCGTACCGGTCGGTGCCGGGGGAGCGGGGTGACAGACTCGGGGGATGAGTGACGAGGGACGCCGGCCGCTGCCGCGCCGTCCCGTGCGCTTCGGGCCCGACGCCCTCGAGGCCCACGGCGGCATGCTGCCCGGCCCGGCGGAGACCACCGAGGTCGCCCACCAGACCGCGGCCATCCTCGTCGGCACCGGTCGCTCGGCGCACGACCCCGAGGTGACGACGCGGCTCGTGGGGCTGGTCGACGACCTCGGGCTCTCCACCGTCGCCGACCTGTGGGCCGCTCGCCCGGCGCGCTCGCTGCCCGGCGCCCTCTGGCGGCTCTACGCGCTGCGCGAGTGGGTGCGGCGCAGCCCCGAGCAGGCCAGCCGCGAGTACGCCGCCGGCATCCGGTTCACCGACGTCGCGCACGCGGTGGCCGGCATCGCCGAGCCGCCGGGCCCCGAGGAGCTCCAGCGGGTCGCCGACCAGATCCTCGCCGGGGTCTTCGCCGGGGACCTCGCGGTGGCTCTCGAGCGGGCCGCGGCGTTCTGCGCCGTCATCGCGGCCGGGCGGGCCGAGCTCGCGCACGACCGGGACGACCTCGACCCGGCCTCCGCGAGCGACCTCACCCGCACCGGCGCGGCCCTGCTGGCCACCGGGGAGGACCTGCGCGCCTGCGCCAGCCTCTGGCGCGCCGGCGACCTCGACTGACGTCCGCCCGCCCCGGGCGGGCTCCGCGGCGGCCGGGGCGCTGACCTGCACCGACGCGCCCGGCCCGAGGGAACATCGGGCGTCGGGAACACGCTCGGGCGGCCGACGCGTTAGGGTCTCTCGTGGGTGCCGGGCCGCGGCAGCCCCGGGTCCCAACATCAGCCGCTACGAGCGGCCACGCGCCGTGAGGCGCTCCCGGCCCGGCACCCGCCACCGTCCTCGTGCGTTGTCCGGGTGTGGACCGAACTTCCCTGTGGACCCCTGCCGACTCGCCGGCCCGACGCCGTACGGTGAGTGGATGAGCACCGGGGACCCCTCCCTCACCGACGACGATCTCCAGGGCGAGATCGACCTCGTCGGTGCCCTCGTGCTCGAGGCCTCCGAGACCGACGGCCAGATGACCCAGGAGCGCATCGACGAGATCCTCGGCGTGGCCGACGACGAGCCGGACGAGCCGCAGGACGGCCCCGGCGGCGCTCCCCCGCCGGACGGCGCGCCCGAGGGGTCCGTCACGGCGGGCTGACGCGCACCGGTTCCCGGGTCGGCTGCATGGCCTTGCCCTCGTGGCCCTAGCCTGTACCCAGCACCAGGCCGTTCCCCGGGAGAGACACATCGTGGGCTTTCGCCTCACCCCCCAGGACCCCACCTTCTACGAGCTGTTCGCCGCGTCGGCGCGCCAGCTGGTCGAGGGCGCGGGTGAGCTCACCGCGCTCCTGGGCGCCGAGTCCGACGAGCGCGAGGTCATCCTCGGGCGGATGCACGAGATCGAGGCCGCGGCCGACGACGCGACGCACGCCATCATCCGCCAGGTCGGGCGCTCGTTCGTCACCCCCTTCGACCGGGCCGACATCCACGCGCTCGCGGTCGCGCTCGACCAGTGCGTCGACCTCATGGAGGCCGCGGTCGACCTCATCGTGCTCTACCAGGTCGACGAGGTGCTGCCGCGCGTCGCCAAGCAGGTCGAGGTCATCTCGCGGATGGCCGACCTCACCCACGACGCGATGCCCCGGCTGCGCTCGATGAAGGAGATGGGTGCCTACTGGGTCGAGATCAACCGGCTCGAGAACCGCGCGAACAAGCAGTACCGCCGGATGCTCGCCGAGCTGTTCAACGCCAAGAAGGCCGACCCCATCACCGTGATGAAGCACAAGGACATCATCGACGCGCTCGAGGCCACGGCCAACGGGTTCGAGCACGTCGCCCGGACCGTCGAGGCGATCGCCGTCCGGGAGTCCTGACCCGTCGTGGACTGGCTGCCCGTCGCCCTCGTCGTCGTCCTCGCGATGGGGTTCACGTACACGAACGGCTTCCACGACGCCGCGAACGCGATCGCGACCTCGGTCTCGACCCGGGCGCTGACGCCGCGGATCGCGCTCGGGCTGGCGGCCGTGATGAACCTGCTCGGCGGGTTCGTCGGGGTGCGGGTCGCCGAGACCATCGGCGGTGACATCGTGTCGGTGCCCGCGGGGTCGCCCGGCATCCTCCTCTGCGCCGGGGCGCTGCTCGGTGCGACCGGATGGAACCTGCTGACGTGGTGGCGCGGGCTGCCCTCGTCGTCGACGCACGCGCTCATCGGCGGGCTCGGCGGGGCGGCGCTCGCGGCCGGCGCGACGGTGAAGTGGGACAGCATCCGCGACAAGGTCGCCATCCCGATGCTGGTGTCGCCCGTGGTCGGGCTCGTCGGGGGCTTCGTCGTCATGACGCTGATCCTCTGGCTGTTCCGGCGGGCGCGACCGGGGCCGGCGGTGCGGGGGTTCCGCTACGCGCAGACCGTGTCCGCGGCGGCGATGGCCTTCGGGCACGGCATGCAGGACGCGTCGAAGACCGCCGGTGTCGTGGCGCTCGCGCTCGTGGCCAGCGGGCACCGGATGGCCGAGGACGGGTCGATCCCCTGGTGGGTCATCGCGCTGTCGGCGGTCGTCATCTCGCTCGGGACCTACGCCGCCGGATGGCGGATCATGCGCACGCTGGGCCGAGGCATCATCCACCTCGACCCGCCGCAGGGCTTCGCGGCGGAGGCGACGGCGGCGTCGGTGCTCTGGGTCGCGACGATGACCGGCGCGCCGATCTCGACGACCCACGCGATCACGGCGGCCATCACGGGGGTGGGCTCGACCCGGTCGGCGAAGGCGGTGCGGTGGGGCGTGGCCCGCTCGATCGTCGTGGCGTGGGTGCTGACCTTCCCGGGCGCCGGCCTGGCCGCCGCCCTCGTCTACCTCGTCCTCTCCCCCCTCACCTGACCCCCCGCTGCCGACTTATTGCGAGTAGCGCCGCCCTACGCGATGTGCAGGGCGTTGCGGACGCTTGTGCTGAGGTGGCACGGGGACAGCAGGTCGGAACAGAGAAGTCCACGAGGGCACGACGGCTGGGTTGTGGACGCAGCGGTTCGTGCCCTCGTGGACGGTCGGGGTCCGGATCAGCCGAAGCGGCCGGAGATGTAGTCCTCCGTGCGGTTGTCACCCGGGTTGCTGAAGATCTTCGAGGTGAGGTCGAACTCGACGAGGTGGCCCGTGCGGTCCCCGTGGCCCTCGGCCGCCTCGGCGGTGAAGAAGGCCGTGCGGTCGGCAACGCGGGCCGCCTGCTGCATGTTGTGCGTGACGATGACGATCGTGTAGTCCTTCTTGAGCTCCATCATCAGGTCCTCGATCCGGGCCGTGGCGATCGGGTCGAGGGCCGAGCACGGCTCGTCCATGAGGATCACCTCGGGCTTGACCGCGATGGTGCGCGCGATGCAGAGACGCTGCTGCTGGCCCCCGGACAGCCCGTAGGCAGACTGCTTGAGCTTGTCCTTGACCTCGTCCCAGAGGGCAGCGCCGCGCAGGCTCTCCTCGACGACGTCGTCCATGTTGGACGTCTTCATGCCCGTGACCTTCGGGCCGTAGGCGACGTTGTCGTAGATGGACTTAGGGAACGGGTTCGGCTTCTGGAAGACCATGCCGATGCGGCGCCGGACCTCGATGGGGTCGACGTCCTTGGCGTAGATGTCCTGCCCGTGGTACGAGATTGTCCCCGTCACCCGGGTGCCCGGGATGAGGTCGTTCATCCGGTTCAGGGAGCGCAGGACGGTGGACTTGCCGCAGCCCGAGGGGCCGATGAGGGCGGTGATCTCGTGGACCCCGATGTCCATCGTCACCTCGTTGACGGCTCGGAAGTCGCCGTAGTAGACGCTGACGTCCGTGCAGCCGAGCACCGCACGCGGATGTTCGACAGGGTCGATCCGGCCGGCCTGGATCGGCTCCGGAGTGCGGGTCGTCACGGGGGCGGTGGTGTTCACGGTGGGCTCTCCTGCGGTGGGGTTCGGGTCATCGGCGGCGAGGGCCGACAGGTCGACGGGGTGGCCGGGGTCGCTCATCGGGCCGCCGTGTACTTGTTGCGGATGACGATGGCCAGCCCGTTGAGGACGATGACCAGGACGAGCAGGAGGATGCTCGCGGCTGCGGCGAGCTGCTGGAACTCGACCTGGGAGCGAGCGGCCCAGTCGAAGATCTGGATGGGCATCGTCGTGAAGCCGCTCAGGAAGCCGTTGGGGTCGAACTTGACGAACACCAGGCCGCCCAGCAGCAGCAGCGGCGCCGCCTCTCCCATCGCCCGGGAGAGGGCAAGGATGGTGCCGGTGGCGATGCCCGGCACGGCGGCCGGCAGGGTCTGACGCGACAGCGTCTGCATCGGGCTGGCCCCGAGGGCGAGCGAGGCCTGGCGGATCTCCTGCGGCACGGCCCGCAGCGCCTCGCGGGTCGCGACGATGACGACCGGGAGGATCAGCAGCGCGAGGGCGATGCCCCCGGCGATCACGGTGTTGCGGGGGATGCCGACGGCCACGGCGGCGGCGGCCGCGAGCATTCCGTAGATGATCGCCGGGACGGCGGCGAGGTTCTGCACGTTCAGCTCGACGAACCGGGCGAATCGGCTGGTACGAGAGGCGAACTCCTCGAGGTAGGAAGCCGCCGCGACGCCGATGGGAATGGCCATCAGGGCAGTCGTGAGGATGACCCACGCGGTGCCGAGGATGGCGGCCCGCGCCCCGGCGGTCTCGGGAGCGATCTGGGACGTGTAGTTCGTGAACAGGCCCGAGTCCATCCGCTCGCGTCCGTCGAGGAACGTCGTGACGAGGAGGACGGCGAGGACGAGGATGCCGAACGCCAGGCAGAGCCAGAGGGCGATCAGGAAGGCCATCGAGCGAAGGTCCTTCTCACCGTGTGCTGCGGTGGCGAGCGGCTTGGGCGGGCCGACCCGGTCGGCGGTGAGGGCGGTCATCAGTAGATCTCCCGGAAGCGGTTGACGAGTCGGATGCTGATCAGGTTGATGATCAGCGTCAGGACGAAGAGGGTGATGCCCACGGCGAAGAGGGTGTTGTACTGCAGGGACCCCTGGACGCTGTCGCCCAATGCGGCCGAGGCGATGAAGCCCGTCATCGTCTGGCCACCCTCCAGCGGGTCGGTCACGATCTTCGCCTGGCTCCCGCTGGCCATCGTCACGATCATCGTCTCGCCGACCGCCCGGCTGAGGGCGAGGACGATCGAGGCGGCGATGCCCGAGACGGCGGCGGGGAAGACGACGCGCAGGACCGTGCGCATCCGGTTGGCGCCGAGACCGTACGAGGCCTCACGCAGGGACCGGGGTACCGCCGACATCGCGTCCTCCGCGAGCGAGGCGACGGTCGGGATGATCATGACGCCGAGCACGAGCCCGGCGGCGAGCACCGAGAACGTCTGGACCTCGATCCCGAACCACTGCTTGAGCACGACCGGGCCGACGAAGGTCACGGCGAAGAGGCCGTAGACCACGGACGGCACACCGGCCAGCAGCTCGAGCACCGGCTTGAACGTCTTGCGGACCTTGGTGGATGCGTACTCCGAGAGGTAGATCGCCGCTCCCAGGCCGAGGGGAATGCAGACGGCGAGCGCGATGGCGGTCGTCCACAGCGTCCCGGTGATCAGCGGCAGCACCCCGTAGCTCTTCTCCGTGAAGCGGGGTGTCCACGAGGTCCCCGTGAGGAACTCGCCGACACCGACCTCCCGGAAGAACTGGAAGGCGGGGAGCGCGAGCGAGACCACGATGCCCACCGTCGTGAGCACCGAGACCCCCGCCGCGAGGACGAGGAAGCCGTAGGCGGCCTTCTCGAGCCGGCGCGGCGAGCTCGATGTCAGGGACGGGCGGTCCGGGGACGGGCGCAGGCCCCTCGACGGGATCGAGGGGCCTGCGCCGGCACTCAGCTGTGACACGAGGATGGACTCCTGGGGTGGGGGGTGGCTCAGCCGAGCGAGGCGAGCTCGTCCTGGGCGGTCTTCTTCTGCTCGTCGCTGAGGGCGACGTACTTGGCGGCCTCGGCGACCTTCGCGTCGTTCTCGATGTAGTAGGTGATGAACGCCTTCAGCGCGGCGTTCGAGGCGAAGGCCTTCTTGTCGACGTAGATGAAGAGCGGGCGGGAGAGCGGGGCGTAGGAGCCGTCGCGGGCGGTGTCGGCGCTCGGCGCCACGCAGCCCTTGCCGCTGTCGACCTTGACGGCCTTGAGGGTGCCCTCGTTCTCCTCGAAGTACGTGTAGCCGAAGTACCCGAGGGCGTTCTTGTCGCCCGAGACGCCCTGGACGATGACGTTGTCGTCCTCGGAGGGCTCGTAGTCGGTGCGCGAGGCACCCTCCTCGCCGTTGATCTCGTCGGTGAAGTAGTCGAAGGTGCCGGAGTCGGTGCCCGGGCCGTAGAGCTTGATCTTCTCGGCGGGGAACTTGGGGTTGACCTGGTTCCACGTGGTGACCTTGCCGGTGGCCTCGGGGCCCCAGAGGGTCTTCAGCTCCTCGGTGGTGAGGCACTCGAGGAAGGTGTTCTCCTTGTTGACCACGACGGTCAGGGCGTCGTTGGCGACGACGATCTCCTGGTACTCGATGCCCTTGGCGTCGCAGGCGGCCTTCTCCTCGTCCTTGATCGGACGCGAGGCGTTGGAGATCTGGGTCTGGCCCTCGCAGAACTTCTTGAAGCCACCACCGGTACCGGAGGTACCGACGGTGATGTTCACCCCGGTGTTCTCGGTCATGAACAGCTCGGCGGCGGCGGAGGTGAGGGGGCCGACGGTGCTGGAGCCGTCGGACGCGATGCTCCCGCTCAGGGCCGCGTCGCCGCCGGACGATCCCGTGGCGCCGGAGTCGGCCTGCTGGCCGCCACACGCGCTGAGGGCGAGGGAGCCGGCGAGGGCGATCGCGGCGGTGGCACCGAAACGCTTGGTCTTCACTGTGTGTACCTCTCGGAGGACAGGGTCATGGGGACGGGCTTCTGTGCCCGACGCTCCGGACGGTAGGGACGCCGGATGACCGGGTGGCCCGTCACGGGTGAACGCCGCGTGAACGGCACCCGAGCACTTGCCGACGGGACGGTCAGCCCCCGGTGCCGCCGGTCAGGGCAGGTGGCGCTCGACGGCGACGACGCGCGCCGACGCCCCGGCCCCGGCGACGTGGCACACGAGGGCCTCGCCCTTGGCCAGCTTCTC
>JAESFK010000093.1_pt1 | contig 81629 bp, 91 predicted proteins | sample 9269391 | NCBI WGS metagenome assembly JAESFK01 (sample SAMN14506231, study PRJNA617097) | algae metagenome | isolation source: Drouetiella hepatica UHER 2000/2452 and co-occurring heterotrophs from... | place: Slovakia: Slovak Paradise National Park, Hrabusice, Kosice Region | collected 2000-01-01
ATCGCGGCAGCATTGGCGCTGGGCTTCTTGTACCAGAAACCGATGAGGAGGTACGACGCGAGACCGACCCCTTCCCAGCCGAAGAACATCTGCACCAGATTGTTCGCGGTCACGAGCATCAGCATTGCGAAGGTGAAGAGCGAGAGATAGGCGAAGAAGCGCGGCTGGTCCGGGTCTTCCTCCATATAGCCCCAGCTATAGAGGTGGACGAGCGCCGACACCGTCGTGATCACGACGAGCATGACCGCGGCCAGTGCATCGACGCGCAATTCCCAGTTGAATTGCAGCGCGCCCGACGACACCCAGTGCAGCACCGTCACGACCTCGGCCTCGCCGCTGCCCATCACGAACGACAGGAAGATCGGCCAGCTGAGCGCGGCGCTGGTGAACAGCGCACCCGTGGTGATCAGCTTGGCCGCGAACGGACCAATGGCCCGCTGGCCCAGCCCTGCGACAAGCGCCGCGAGCAGCGGCAGGAAAACGATCGCCTGAATCACCGGCTTACCCCTTCATCCGGTTGGCGTCATCGACCGCAATGGTGCCGCGGCCGCGGAAATAAATCACAAGAATGGCAAGCCCGATCGCAGCTTCGCCCGCCGCGACGGTCAGCACGAACATCGCAAACACCTGACCGACGAGATCGCCGAGCGCTGCGCTGAACGCGACCAGGTTGATGTTCACCGCGAGCAGGATCAACTCGATCGCCATCAGGATGACGATGATATTCTTGCGGTTGATGAAGATGCCGAGCACGCCGAGCGTGAACAGCACCGCGGACACCGCGAGATAGTGGCCGACCGAAATCACAATTCCATCCCCTGCCCGACGCCCGGATCGACCAGTCGCGTCGCGTCCTGCGGGCGGCGCTGGTTCTGCAATGAGATGTTCTGGGTCCGCACCCCGCCGCGCTGGCGATGCGTCAGCACGATCGCACCGATCATCGCGACGAGCAGGATGATCCCCGCCGCCTCGAACAGGAAGATGTAGCGCGTGTAGAGCAGCTCGCCGATCTGCTGGATATTGCTCTTATCGGTCACCGCTGGCGCCGCACGCGCGGCCAGATCGACCCCGCCCGCGCTCCACGCGCCCAGCGCGAAGATCAGCTCGGCGACGAGGATGATCGCGACCAACGCGCCGAGCGGCAGGTACCGTACGAAACCGGCGCGCAGCTCGGCGAAATCGATGTTGAGCATCATCACGACGAACAGGAACAGCACCGCGACCGCGCCGACATAAACGATGACGAGCAGCATCGCGATAAACTCGGCGCCCGCGAGCAGCATCAATCCCGCCGCATTGAAGAAAGCGAGGATCAACCACATCACACTGTGGACCGGGTTGCGCGCGAAAATCACCATCGCCGCAGAGGCGATGACGATGGTCGCGAACAGGTAAAAGGCGATAAGCTGGATCATGTGCGCGCGCCCTTATCGATAGGGCGCGTCGGCGGCAAGATTTGCCGCGATCGCGCGTTCCCATTTGTCGCCATTGGCGAGCAGTTTGGCCTTGTCATAGAGCAGCTCTTCGCGCGTTTCGGTCGCATATTCGAAGTTCGGCCCCTCGACCACCGCATCGACCGGGCAGGCTTCCTGGCAAAAGCCGCAATAGATGCATTTGGTCATGTCGATGTCGTAGCGCGTCGTGCGGCGCGAGCCGTCATCGCGCGGCTCGGCCTCGATCGTGATCGCCTGCGCCGGGCACACCGCTTCGCACAGCTTGCACGCAATGCAGCGTTCCTCGCCGTTCGGATAACGGCGCAGCGCATGCTCGCCGCGGAAACGCGGCGACAGCGGGTTCTTCTCGAACGGATAGTTGATCGTCGCCTTCGGCTTGAAGAAATATTTGAGCGTCAGCCAATGGGCTTTGACGAACTCCCAAAGCGTGAAGCTTTTGACTAGATGGGCGATGGTGCTCACGAAGTGCTCTCCTGCACAGTCGTCGTCAGGTTGCAGGAACCTCTCATCGGCTTTTTCGGTCCCCAACTCGTTGTGAAAAAAGATATAAGGTCGTCTTCGACCGGGCCGCGGACCTCGATCATCATAAAGCCATTGCGACCATCTCTTTGGAACTTAATCATATCGACAAATCCGATGCCGCCAACCGATGAGGCGAGAGGAATTCCCTGTGGCTCTACAGAAGCGCCCCATTTGATTGCGCCTTCATCGATTTCAGCCGTTCGCGCGCCAGCCTGACCTGCAATGCCAATTTTGAGGCGCATCTTGCCGCCTGTCATTTCACCCGCGCGACATTCAATTGAATAGTCCGGCAAAATCGCGGGGAGCGGTGCTGTTGGGACGACCGATGTCATCATGGCTATGCCGAGTTGCATCATCCTCCGTACCTCGTCAGCATCAGCCAGCCCGAGATCAGGAAGATCCAGATCAGCGAAATCGGCAGGAAGATTTTCCAGCCAAGGCGCATCAGCTGGTCATAGCGGTAGCGCGGCACGGTCGCCTTCACCCAGCTGAAGATGAAGAAGAAAAACAGGATCTTGCCGAACAGCCACACCCAGCCCGGGATGTCGAACCACGGGATCAGGTCGATGTTGAGCGGCGGCAACCAGCCCCCCCAGAACAACACCGCGTTGAGCGTCGCCATCAACAGCACGTTGGCATATTCGCCGAGCCAGAACAGCGCGAAGCTCATCGACGAATATTCGGTCTGATAGCCCGCGACGAGCTCGCTTTCGGCCTCGGTCAGATCGAACGGAGCGCGCGCGGTTTCGGCGAGGCTGGCGATCAGGAAGATCACCGCGAGCGGAAACAGCAGCAGGTTGAAGCCAAAGGCGTTGACGATGCCGAGGCCGTGACCCTGCTGCGCCTTGATGATCTCGTTAAGGTTGAAGCTGTCGGCATAGAGCACGACCCCGACCAGGATGAACCCGATCGACACTTCATAAGAGATCATCTGCGCCGCAGCGCGCATCGCGGAAAAGAACGGATATTTCGAGTTCGAGGCCCAGCCCGAGAGCACCACACCATACACACCGAGCGACGAAATCGCGAGGATGTAGAGCAAGCCGACGTTGATATCGGCGAGCACCGCGCCCGAATTGAACGGGATCACCGCCCACGCCATCAGCGCGACGGTAAAGGTGATGATCGGCGCAATCAGGAACAGCCCGCGGTTCGCGCCGGTCGGGATGATCGTTTCCTGCAGGAACACTTTCAGCCCGTCGGCAAAGCTTTGCAGCAGGCCGAAGGGACCAACGACGTTCGGCCCGCGGCGCAGCGCAATCGCCGCCCAGATCTTGCGATCGGCATAAATGATCATCGCGACCGCGAGCATCAGCGGCAGCGCGATAAATAGGATGCCGAGGATGGTCGCCCAAGCCCACGCGGCGTCGGGCGACAGGCCCAAGTCCCAATAACCGAATGGCGTCCAGAGTGGTCTTTGAAAGGCCTCGGTCATTTCCGCGTCCCGTCCTGGTTGCGCCAGCCGTTATGCGGCCCCGGCTTTTCCGACTTGTTGCGCGGATTAAAGCCGCGCCAGACGGCAAAGCTCATCCCGGCCAGCATGACGCTGGCGATCGCATGTACCGGGGTCATTCCGCGGCCTCCGCATAGTCACCGCCATGGAGGATTTCGTCCGAGCAGCGCTGCATCGTCGGCGACGCGCGGCAGATGGCGTTGGTGAGGTAGAAATCCTTGATCGGCGACGGGATCGCGCGCGCCTCGGGCTTGGCGGGCAGCTTGGGTGCTGACCAGCCGTAATCGGCGATACCTTCAACGCCGAGCGCCGGAACCGCCGCGATCATCGCCGCGCGGCACGCATCGAAGCTGTCAAAGCCAAGCGACACGCCCAGCGTATCGGCGAGGGCGCGGAAAATGCTCCAGTCTTCACGCGCATCGCCCGGTGCGAACACCGCCTTTTCGCTGCGCTGGACGCGGCCCTCGGTGTTGACCGTGGTAAAGTCCTTTTCGGGCCATGCGGCCGCGGGCAGGATGACGTCGGCAGCATGCGCACCCTTGTCGCCATGATGGCCGACATAGACCTTCAGCGTCTTGCCAAAGCCGGCGAAATCAACCTCGTCGGCGCCGAGGAAAAACGCCACCTTCGGTTTCGCCGCAACAATGTCCTTGATGCCGCCGGGCTGCGCATAGCCGAGCATCAGCCCGCCCATGCGGCTCGCCGCCATATGGACGACCGAAAAGCCGTTCCAGCCGTCTTTGACGGCGTTGACCAATTTGGCGAGCGCGAGCGCGGCGCCGTGGACGCCGGGGACGGCCAGGCCGCCGCCGCCGACGATGATCAGCGGGCGTTCAGCGCCCTTGAGCGCATCGAGCGCCGCCGCGGGCAGCTTCGCGACGAGCGAGGCGTCATCGCCGAGCCAGCTGACCTTGTAGGTCTGATCCTTCTCGGGGCCGATAGCGAAGACCTTCGCGCCCTTTTTCCAAACTGCTTTGCGAACGCGCGTGTTGATGAGCGGCGCTTCCCAACGGAGATTGGTTCCGACGAGCAGAATGACATCGGCATTTTCGGCCTCGGCGATGCCGGTGTTGAAATTGACCGCTGACAGGCTGGTGACGTCATAGTCGAGCCCGGTCTGGCGCCCTTCGAGCAAAGTCGAGCCGAGCGCATTGACCAGCGCCTTGGCAGCAAACATCGTCTCGCAATCCGACAGATCGCCCGCGATCGCCGCGACGGATTTGCCCGCGTTCACGGCCTTGATCGCCTCGAACGCCTCAGCCCAAGTCGCTTCGACCAGCTGGCCGTCACGGCGGACATAGGGCCGGTCGAGGCGGCGGCGGGTCAGGCCGTCGACATGGTGGCGCGTCTTGTCGCTCGCCCATTCCTCGTTCACATCGTCGTTGATCCGCGGCAAAACCCGCAGCACCTGACGGCCGCGTGCGTCGATCCGCACATTGGTGCCGACCGCGTCCATCATGTCGATGCCCAGCGTCTTGGTCAGCTCCCACGGCCGCGCTTCGAAGGCATAGGGTTTACTGGTCAGCGCGCCGACGGGGCACAGATCGACGACATTGCCCGACAGCTCGCTGGCGACCGCGCGTTCCAGATACGACGTGATCTGCATATTCTCGCCGCGCCCGATCGCGCCGATGTCCTCGACCCCGGCGACTTCCTCGGCAAAGCGGACGCAGCGCGTGCACTGGATACAGCGGGTCATCACCGTCTTGACGATCGGCCCCATGTATTTCTCGGTCACCGCGCGCTTGTTCTCATCATAGCGCGTCGCGCCGCGGCCATAGGCAATGCTCTGGTCCTGCAAGTCGCACTCGCCGCCCTGGTCGCAGATCGGGCAGTCGAGCGGGTGATTGATGAGCAGGAACTCCATCACCCCCTCGCGCGCCTTCTTCACCATCGGGCTATCGGTCTTGATGATCTGTCCCTCGGCAGTCGGCAGCGCGCACGATGCCTGCGGCTTCGGCGGGCCGGGGGCAACCTCGACCAGGCACATCCGGCAATTGCCGGCGATGCTCAGGCGTTCATGGTAGCAGAAACGCGGGATTTCCTTGCCCGCCAGCTCGCACGCCTGCAGGACGGTGGCGCCCTGCGGAACGTCGATTTCTACGCCATCTACGGTGACTTTAGGCATGAATCAGCTTTCCTGAGCCTTGAGCAGGCGGAAACTTGCGGTAGCGACGATCGAGCGCAGACCCGCGACGCTCGTTTCGAGCTTTACGTCCTGCGCGCAGAGCTTGACGACGGGCAGCAGTTTCTCCGCAGCCCGCGTTTCGCCGTCGGACCCAACTACGGTCGCGAACAGCGCGGCAACTTCGTCGGGGGTGGAGCGCGCGACGCACATTGCGACCTTGTCCGAAGGCGCATAAGTCGCGGCCTCTTTGCCCGACGCGGCGCTGGCGAGCCGCGCTTTGAGCGGAGCGGCCTCGCGCGCCATCATCGCCTCGGCGAGCGCAGCGGCAAAGGGCAGGTTCTGACCGCGCAGCCGCTCGCCGCGCGTGCCGACCTGCCGTGCGCAGCCTTCATTGGCGCGGACCAGGTTGCGCAGGCCACTGCCATAGGAGCTTTGGCGAAAATCCTGCGTCAGCAGGTCGGTGACCTTTTCGGGGCTTTTCGCGGCGACGCAGACGGCATAGCGCGCCAGCGTCTGGCGGGCTTCGGGGTCGGACTTGCTGATCACGCCATTCTGCTGGCGCTCGGGATCGGGCCAGGGCGTCGGCGTATTGTCCACCCGCGGCGCGGGTTCGGGCGCCTGCGCGGCGGCAAGAAGGGCGAATGCGAAGGTGATCATTGCGTACCTCCCACTTCAACAACCGGTTGGAACTGTTTAAAGAAACGCATCAGTCGCCATCCCCCTGATGCTGGTTGTCGAACCAGCGACCCGAGGTCTTCGGCGGAACTTTGAGCCAGCCGTTCTTCGCCGACGGCTTGGCGTCCGACGAACCCCACAAGGCCCGCACGCCAAGCACCAGCATCGTCACCACGACGATCAGCAGCAATCCAAGGCGCTCCGCGTCGCTCACTCTGCCGCCTCCAACACACCGCCATTGTCGCGAATACGCCGCTCCAGTTCAGGGCGGAAATGCTTGATCAACCCCTGGATCGGCCACGCCGCGGCGTCGCCGAGCGCGCAGATGGTGTGGCCTTCGACCTGCTTGGTGACGTCGTACAGCGTGTCGATCTCGCTGATGTCGGCGTCGCCGGTGCGCAGGCGCTCCATCACGCGCCACATCCAACCGGTGCCTTCGCGGCACGGGGTGCACTGGCCGCAGCTTTCATGCTTGTAGAAATAGCTGATGCGGCTGATCGCCTGAACGACGTCGGTCGACTTATCCATGACGATCGCGGCGGCGGTGCCGAGGCCCGATCCTACGGCTTTCAGCCCGTCGAAATCCATCGGGCAGTCCATGATTTCGGCCGCAGGGACGAGCGGGACCGACGAGCCGCCGGGAATCACCGCGAGCAGATTGTCCCAGCCGCCACGAATGCCGCCGCAATGCTTGTCGATCAGCTCGCGGAAGGGGATGCTCATCTCTTCCTCGACGACGCACGGTGTGTTCACGTGGCCCGAAATCTGGAAAAGCTTGGTCCCCTTGTTATTATCGCGCCCAAAGGACGAGAACCACGGCGCGCCGCGGCGCAGGATCGTCGGGACCACCGCGATGCTTTCGACATTGTTGACCGTCGTCGGGCAGCCATAAAGGCCTGCGCCCGCGGGGAACGGCGGTTTGAGGCGCGGCTGGCCCTTTTTGCCCTCAAGGCTTTCGATCATCGCGGTTTCTTCGCCGCAGATATAGGCGCCGGCGCCGCGGTGGACGAAGACGTCGAAGTCGTAACCCGATTTGGCCGCGTTTTTACCCAGCAAGCCGGCGTCATACGCCTCCTGCACCGCCGCAAACAGCGTCTCGGCCTCACGGATGAACTCGCCGCGGATGTAGATGTACGCAGCGCGTGCGCGCATCGCGAAACCCGCGATCAGCGCGCCTTCGATCAGCTTGTGCGGATCGTGCCGGATGATTTCGCGGTCCTTGCACGACCCCGGTTCGGATTCATCGGCGTTGATGACGAGGAAGCTCGGACGATCGGCCCGCGGCTCCTTCGGCATGAACGACCATTTCAGGCCGGTGGGGAAGCCTGCGCCGCCGCGGCCGCGCAGACCCGACGCCTTGATCTCTTCAATGATCGCGTCCTGGCCGCGCTTCATCAGATCCTTGGTCTTATCCCAATCGCCGCGCATCTGCGCCGATTTCAGGTTCCACGGCTGGAAGCCATAGATGTTGGTGAAGATGCGGTCCTTGTCCTGAAGGCTCATGTCACCACTCCTTCCGATAGTCGTGGTTGGCCTTGACCATCGCTTTCAAGGTGGTCGGGCCGCCCTCGGGCTCGCTCGTATGGCGCCCTGCAATCTGCGTCCCCGCCTTCGGCGTCTCGCCCGCGGCGAGCGCGTCGAGAATCGCGGCCATGCGGTCGAAATCAAGGTCTTCGTAATTATCGTCGTTGATCTGGACCATCGGCGCGTTGGTGCACGTGCCCATGCATTCGACTTCGGTCAGCGTGAACAGTCCGTCGGGCGTCGTCTTGCCCTTGGTCATCCCGCGGTTCTTGCATGCGGCCATGACATCGTCCGACCCGCGCAGCAGGCACGGCGTCGTGCCGCACACCTGCACATGATAGCGGCCGACCGGCGCCAGATTGTACATCGTGTAGAAGGACGCGACTTCATAGGCGCGCATGAACGGCATATCGAGCTGCGCGGCGACATATTCGATCACCGGAACGGGCAGCCAGCCCTGCGTCTGCGTCTCGGCGCCAACCTGGCGCTGCGCAAGATCGAGCAGCGGCATCACCGCCGAACGCTGCCGCCCCGCGGGATAGCGCGCGATGACCGCCTTCGCCTTCTCGGCATTTCCCGCCGTCCACGCAAAAGCGCCCCAGCGCGCGCGGGTTTCGGCTTCGTCGGGGATTTGGGGTGCGTCAGCCATTAATTCAGGCGCTCCGTAACAACTATTTGTTCTTCGCCCAGTGTAATCCGCTGGATGCGTCCGGCCTTGATGTCGAACTGCGCAAAATATCTATCGCTTTTACACGGTCGCGAGGGATCAAGAGATTCTGACCATCGCGCCACGAGCTTGCCGCCAAAAATGCCCATATAAGCTAGTTTGCATGATCTCAGACTGCCAAGAATTTCCGGTTTCCATATTGCAGCACCTTCCGCCCAAGGCAGGCTGGAAAGCGCTTCCAACCCATCCGAAGCTCGAACGGCGGAATCGAAAACCCGCATTATTCGAGCCTCGCTATCCGTCATCTTTCGTTCAGCCCCCCAAGTTGGCGAGCAAATTAGTAGCGACGTGACGATTACAGCGGCGCGCGACCCCACCCTCACCGGTCACACTCCCCGAACACCACATCAATCGCGCCGATGATCGCGGTGGTATCCGCCAGCATGTGGCCTTTCGACATCATGTCCATCGCCTGCAAATGCGAAAACGCCGTCGGGCGGATCTTGCAGCGGTACGGCTTGTTGGTGCCGTCGCTGACCAGATAGACGCCGAATTCGCCCTTCGGGCTTTCGGTCGCGACATAGACTTCGCCCGCGGGGACGTGGAAACCCTCGGTGTAGAGTTTGAAGTGATGGATCAGCGATTCCATCGACTGCTTCATCTCGCCGCGCTTCGGCGGCACGACCTTGCGGTCGAGGCTGGCGATCGGGCCGGTCGGCATGTCGCGCAGGCACTGCTTGATGATCTTCGCCGACTGATAGACTTCCTCGACGCGCACCATGAAGCGGTCGTAACAATCGCCGCGGGTGCCGACGGGAATGTCGAATTCCATCTTGGCATAGGCGTCATAGGGCTGCGACTTGCGCAGATCCCATGCGATGCCGCTGCCGCGGATCATCGGGCCGGAGAAGCCCCACGCCAGCGCGTCTTCCTTCGACACCGTCGCGATGTCGACGTTGCGCTGTTTGAAGATGCGGTTGTCGATGACCAAGCTCATCGCGTCGCCGAACAGCTTGGGCAGGCGCGTCTCGACCCATTCGCCGATGTCGACGAGCAGCTTTTCGGGGACATCCTGATGGACGCCGCCCGGACGGAAATAGGCAGAGTGCATCCGCGCGCCCGAGGCGCGCTCAAAGAAGTTGAGGCAATCCTCGCGCAGCTCGAACACCCACAGGTTCGGGGTCATCGCGCCGACGTCCATGACGTGGCTGCCGATGTTGAGCATGTGGTTGCAGATGCGCGTCAGTTCGGCGAACATCGTGCGCAGATATTGCGCCCGCGCCGGGACTTCGAGGTCGAGCAGCTTTTCGATCGCGAGCACATAGCTATGCTCCATGCCCAGCGGCGAGCAATAGTCGAGCCGGTCGAAATAGGGCAGCGCCTGCAAATAGGTCTTATACTCGATCAGCTTTTCGGTGCCGCGGTGCAGCAGCCCGACGTGCGGATCGACCCGCTCGATAATCTCACCATCGAGTTCGAGCACCAGCCGCAGCACGCCGTGCGCCGCCGGATGCTGCGGGCCGAAGTTGATCGTGTAATTGGTGACCGCCTGATCGCCCGCGGTGTTCGCGGTGTCAACCGGATAGCCTTCGAACATGTCGCCGCCGTGGTGGCGGATGGTCGGGGTGTCGGTCATGCGTCACCTCCCGTCTTGGGCTTGCGCGGCGCGCGCGGCTTCGCGGGCGCCTTTTCGGCCTTGGTCGTCGCGGGCGTCTTCGCTTCCTTCGTGGCGACCTTGGATTTCGCACCGTCGCGGCTCGTTTTCGAAGCGGCCTTGTTGACCTTGGCGCCTGCGCCCGTCTGCGCCGGGCTGTCGGTCGTCTTCGGGGTCGGCGGCGGCGAAGCCTTCGCCTTGTCGTCGGACGCCTTCACTTCTTTCGCAGTCATCGGCGTCGGCGCGCCCTTGCCCGGCGCCTCGCCGGTACCGCCAGCCTTCTCGTCGCCGGGCAGCACATAATCGGCGCCCTCCCACGGCGAGAGAAAGTCGAAGTTACGGAAATCCTGCGCCAGCTTCACCGGCTCATACACGACGCGCTTGTCTTCTTCGCTGTAGCGCAGCTCGATATAGCCGGTCAGCGGGAAGTCCTTGCGCTGCGGATGCCCCTGGAACCCATAGTCGGTCAGGATGCGGCGCAGGTCGGGATTGCCAGCGAACAGCACCCCGTACATGTCGAACACTTCGCGCTCGAGCCAGCCCGCAACCGGCCACACCGGCACGATGCTCGGCACCGGCGTCGCCTCGTCGGTCGATACCCGGACACGCAGGCGGTGGTTCCGCGTCACGCTGAGCAGGTGATAGACAACCTCGAACCGCTCGGCGCGGTCGGGATAATCGACCCCGGCGATCTCCATCAGCTGCTGATATTCCAGATTATCGCGCAGCGCGATCATCACCCCGGCAATCGCAGTGCGATCAACGGTGATGCTGTCCTCGTCGGCGGCGAATTCATGCGCGAGCAGATCCGTGCCGAGCAACTGTTTCAGCTCGGCCGCCAGCGTCGCGCGCGGCGCAATCAGGGGAGCGGCGTGGGCCATCAGCGTTCAATCGTCCCGACGCGGCGGATCTTCCGCTGCAACTGCATCACGCCATAGAGCAAGGCTTCGGCGGTCGGCGGGCAACCGGGGACATAGATGTCCACGGGCACGATGCGGTCGCAGCCGCGCACCACCGAATAGCTATAGTGGTAATAGCCGCCGCCATTGGCGCAGCTGCCCATCGAAATCACATATTTCGGGTTCGACATCTGGTCGTAAACGCGGCGCAGCGCCGGGGCCATCTTGTTGCACAGCGTCCCCGCGACGATCATCACGTCACTCTGGCGGGGCGAAGCGCGGGGTGCAGCGCCGAAACGCTCCATGTCGTAACGCGGCATGTTGACGTGGATCATCTCGACCGCGCAGCACGCGAGGCCAAAGGTCATCCACCAGAGCGAGCCGGTGCGCGCCCAGTTGAACAGATCCTCGGTCGAGGTGACGAGAAAGCCCTTGTCGCCAACCTCGCTGTTGAGGTCGTCGAAATAGGCCATGTCGGGGTTGGTCCCCGGAGCGACAGGGCTTGCAACCGGCATCTGGCCGGGCGGCAGGATGATCGAGCTGCTCATTCCCAGTCCAACGCCCCTTTCTTCCATGCATAGACAAGGCCGATCGCGAGTTCGGCGAGGAATATCATCATCGTGGCCCAACCGGCCCAGCCGATTTCCTCCAGGCTCACCGCCCACGGAAACAGGAATGCCGCTTCGAGGTCGAAGATGATGAACAGGATGGCGACCAGATAGAAGCGCACGTCGAACTGGCTGCGCGCATCCTCGAAGGCGGGGAAGCCGCATTCATATTCGGTCAGCTTGGCCGGATCGGGCTTGTGTGCGCCGGTCAGACGCGCGACGCCCATCGGCAGGAACACGAACGCCGACGACAACCCGACCGCAATGACCAGGAATATCAGGATCGGCAGATATTGCGTCAGATCGACCATGGGAGCTCGCAGTCTTGTTTTGAGGTGTTTGCCACCCGTTATGCGGGCGCTTTAGGCCAGCCTGCCGCCCGTCGCAAGCACTGCAGGCATGATTTTCGCTGCCCAAGTGACCAAAAGCACAAAGTGCGCTGGTGACAGCGCCTATCGCTGTGATACGCCGCGAAAAAGGGGTCGGGGCGCCGCACGTTTCGGAGCGGTTTCGAGAAGGGGAATTGCCATGGGATCATTTACCGCACGCGCTGCCTTGATCGCGGGCGCTGCCGCGATTTTTTCTGCGGCGCCGGCACATGCCGAACTCGTCAACGCAAACAATCCCGCCACGATCGAGGCGATCGTCGAGTCGCAGGGCTGGCCCGCAACGATCGTCACCAAGCCCGGCGACGATCCCTATATCGAGAGCAATCGCAATGGGCTGAAATTCCTCGTCCTGTTCATGAACTGCGACGAGGGCAAGAAGTGCAAGACCCTGCAATATTATATGGGGTTCAGCGACGCTAAGGATGTCTCGCTGGAAAAGCTCAACCAGTGGAACAAGGACAAGCGCTTCGCCCGCGCGTACAAGGATGACGCGGGCGATCCGGTGCTGGAAATGGACGTCGATTTGGACTTCGCGGGCATCCCGCGCGAAAATGTCGGCGAGACCTTTAACACTTGGGCGTCGCTGATGGACTCATTTCGTGATTATGTTTTCGAGAAGTGATCTCACCCAAATCCGTCATCCCGGCCTTTGCCGGGATGACGGATAGATTCACACGTTACGCAGCGCCCCCGCGACCAGCTTTTGCAGCTTCGAATGCACCGCCGCGCTGCCCGCGATAAACTCACTGCGCTCGATCGCGCGATCGCCGCCGCGGAAATCGCTGACGAAACCACCGGCTTCGCGCACCAGCAGCATGCCCGCTGCGACGTCCCAGATCTTGAGGTCGCTTTCCCAGAAGCCGTCGTAACGGCCCGCGGCTACCCACGCGAGGTCGAGGCTAGCAGCGCCAAAGCGGCGGATGCCCGCGACTTCGGGGGCGACGGCACCGAAAATGCGGCTCCACTGCGGCATGTTGCCATGGCCCATGAACGGAATGCCGGTCGAGACCAGACATTCGTTCAGGTTACGCCGCGACGCGACGCGCAGGCGGCGATCATGCAGCCACGCCCCGCGCCCGCGCTCGGCCCAATAGCTTTCGTCGGTCACAGGCTGATAGATCAGGCATGAGGTGATGTCGCCCCAGCCGCCACCGATCTTGGGTTCCTGCACCGCGATCGAGATCGCAAAATGCGGGATGGCGTGGAGGAAGTTCGACGTACCGTCGAGCGGATCGATGATGAAGCGCGGCTTACCCGGATCGCCCTCGATCACCCCGCCCTCTTCGAGCACGAAACCCCAGCCCGGACGGTCGCGGCCGAGTTCGTCGTACAGCGTGCGTTCGGCGGCCTGGTCGGCTTTCGAGACGAAATCGGCCGGTCCCTTTTGCGAGACCTGCAAATGCTCGATCTCGCCGAAGTCGCGGCGCAGCTTGGTCCCCGCCTTGCGCGCGGCGCGTTCCATGACGGTGATGATGCCGGATATGGCCATTTTCGTTTCCCTCAACGCGTCGCCCCCGCGAAGGCGGGGGCCGCTGTCGGCAATGTAAAACGCTAGCGGCCCCCGCATTGGCGGAGGCGACGTTACTTAGTCCGCGCGCCGCACATATTCACGGTCGTACACATGCACGACTATCCGCGTGCCGCTGGTGATGTGCGGCGGCACCATCACGCGCACGCCATTGTCGAGGATCGCAGGCTTGTACGACGACGACGCCGTCTGCCCCTTTACCACTGCATCGGCCTCGACGATCATCGCTTCGATCGTTTCGGGCAGCTCGACCGAAATCGGGCGCTCTTCCCACAGCTCGAGCACGACATCCATGCCGTCCTGCAGGAATTCATGCGCGTCGCCGACGACATCTTTCGAGATGTTGATCTGCTCGAACGTGTCCTTGTCCATGAACACGAGGTCATCGCCCTCGGCATAGAGGAACTGGAAATCCTTGGTGTCGAGGCGGACCTTTTCGACCGTGTCGGCGCTGCGGAAACGGTTGTTGAGCTTCCGCCCGTCGATCAGATTCTTGGCTTCGACCTGCATATAGGCGCCGCCCTTGCCCGGCTGGGTGTGCTGGATCTTGGTGACCTTCCAGATCCCCTTTTCAAATTCGATAATATTGCCGGGACGGATTTCAACGCCGGTGATTTTCATCGCGCACACTCACTAGACAAGGATGGAAAGAGCAAACCGGTACCCGCAGGGTATCCGGTATCAGGTGCGCGCCTTTAGCCGTGGATGCGGCGCAGGGCAAGTCAGGGTGTTGCGACGACCATCTGCCGCGTCCGCCGATAGCTGAACCAGACCAGCCCAACGAACAGGATAAGCCCGACCCACGGCGCGAACGGCGCATAGCCTTCGCCCACCACCGCCAGCGGCGCGTCGCTGCCGCTGCCCGCGACAATCCCCGCATAGAGCACCCCGAACAGGCTTTCGCCGACGATCATCCCCGTGGCGGTCAGCACGCCCATGCGGTGCGCAAACCCGGCGTTGGGGCGCGTCGCGGCCCAGCGATCGTAAAACCAGCCGCCGACCGCGCCAATCACAACCGGCAAGATCACCGCCATCGGCAGGTAGATGCCGATGCCGATCGCCAGCGGCGGCAGGCGCAGCTTGCCAGCGCGCCCGAGCAGCGCATCGACGATGATGAAGCCGACCCCGGCGAGCGCGCCATAGCCGAGCATCGTCCAGTTGAGATCGCCGCCCAGCACCCCTTGCGCCAGCGAAGAGATCAGCCCCGCCTGCGGCGCGGCGAGTGCGTTCGGTCCGGCGCCGGGAACTCCGACAAAACCAACCGTCTCGTTGAGCACATTGAGCACCGGCGGCACGATCAGCGAACCGAAGATGACCCCGATGATCAGCGCGACCTGCTGCTTCCACGGCGTCGCGCCGACGAGTTGGCCGGTTTTCAGATCCTGCAAATTGTCGTTGGAAATCGTCGCGATGCCGAACACCAGCCCGGTAACGATCAGCGCATAGGCGACCATCGCGTCAATCTCGGCCTCCCCACCACCCCGGCCCAGCAGGCCGAGCAGCAACAGCGACGAGGCGATGATCGCAAGGATACCGATCCCCGACACCGGCGAGTTCGACGCACCGATCAGGCCCGCCATATAGCCGGTGACCGACGCGATCATCAGCCCGACAATGATGATGAACAGGATCGCGCCCGAAACCAGGATCATCGAGGATGCCGCGAGCGGTCCGCCCGCAAGCACCGACCAGAGCAGCCAGCCGACCGGCAGCATCAGCGCCAGCGAACCGCCGAACACCCATGAAATCGACATATCCTGTTCTTCGATGGCCATGGCTGCACCGCCCTGGCGCGCGCGGCTCGCCGCCATCGCCGAGCGGATGCCGCCGAGCACGGGTCCGGCAATCTTGACGAGGGTCCAGATCGCCGCGACCGCGATCACCCCGGCGCCAAAGAAGCGCACGTCGGCGCGGAACACGGTATTGGCCAGCGTCTCGGCATCACCTACGCCGCCTTGGGTCAGGATCGGCAGCAGGACCCACCAGCCGGTCACCAGCCCGACCAGCTGCGCCATGCCGACCGACAGGCCAACAAGATGCCCAACCCCGAACAGCGCAAACGCCAGTCCGCCCGCAATCCCCGTCGCGCCGCTACCGACCGCGAACCAGCGCGCAACTTCGGCGCCCGCCAGTTTCATCTGGGTGAGCAGCGTAAAGCCCGCCGCGATAATCGAATTCCACAGTAGCGCCGACAAGCCCGCTTTGTTCTCCTCGGCGCCCTCGGCGCTCGCGGCACCGACCTGCAACACTTCGGCGGCGGCGCGGCCCTCGGGATAGGGCAGATCCGAATCGACGACGAGTGCACGGCGCAGGGGGACGGAGAAAAGCACCCCCAATATCCCGCCGAGCATCGTGATCGCGGTGGTCTCCAACAGCGGGAAGCCCTGCCAGTAACCCACCATCACCAGCCCGGGCAGCACGAAGATGATCGCCGCCAGCGTGCCCGCGGCGCTCGCGATCGTCTGGACGATATTATTCTCGAGGATCGTCGCCCCAGCCATATAGCGCAGCAGCGCCATCGAAATCACCGCCGCGGGGATCGACGTGGCAAAGGTGAGCCCGACCTTCAGCCCCAGATAGACGTTCGCCGCCGTGAACATCAGCGTCAACACGCCGCCAAGGATGATCGCGCGGATTGTCAGTTCGCGTCCGCGTGCAGGCGCTGTTGTGCTATCGGTCATGTGTTTCTCCCCGCCCGCTGTCTCGCGATCCACTGCGCCTTGTGCAAGTCCAAATTTGGGCTAGCCGAAAAGCGACGAACCGAAGCCGATTTGACGTATCGATCCAATATGGAGGCATTCATTCGCGGCATATCGGCGGCATGATGAGTATCGATCTTTCCGATGTCACACCGCGACCACGCGGTAGCGGCGCCGTACCGCCGCGCCGTCCAGCGCCTTGCGCCGGCCTGTTTGGCTGGCGCAAGGATGCTGAGTTGCCGATTGCTTCCGGCAAGCCGCCGAAAAAGCCGGGGCGCGACTATCCCGCGGGCTGATCTTTCAACAGCGTGCTGAACGCCTGCACCGCCGCGGCGGGGCCATCGGGGTGCGCCCATACTGCGCCTGAAACCGCCAGAAAATCGGCTCCCGCATCAATAAGCACGCGCGCATTGTCGACCGTGATCCCACCGATCGCGACGCACGGCAGTTCGAACATGCCCTGCCACCATTCCAGGATTTCGGGCTCGGCGTGATGCTCAACCGCCTTGGTCGTCGTCGGATAAAAAGCGCCAAACGCGACATAGTCCGCCCCCGCCTCGCCCGCTTCCATCGCCAAATGGCGGCTCGCGTGGCAGGTCACGCCGATCTGGGCGTTGGCGCCGAGCTCGCGCCGCGCGTCGCGAGGATCGCCATCACCTTGCCCCAGATGCACCCCATCGGCGTCTAGCCGTTTGGCCAACGCGACATCGTCGTTGACGATAAACGCCACATCGCGAGCCGCGCAGATTGCTTGTAGAGGTTCGGCCAGCCGCGCCGCCTCATCCTGCTCCAGCCCTTTGACACGAAACTGGAACGCCGCGACCGGCCCGGCGTCGAGCGCCGCGGTCAACCGGTCGGGAAAATCGCCGTCGACGTCGAGCGGCGAGATGAGATAAAGCAGGCAGGGTGTACGGGTCATTGCGCGTTCATAGCGACGCGGTTAGCAACCGGCAAATGCAGAACATCGCCCGCCTTGCTGCCCCGATCGTCCTCGCAGCGTTTGCCCTGTCGGCGTGCGCCACGACATCCGGGCAAACGCCGCTGGCCGACGCCAGCAATGTCGCGCTCGGCCAGCAAGCCTATGCCGACGGCCCGATCATACAGCCGGTCGCAGTGCTGGAGGACAGCCGCTGCCCGATGAATGCCCGCTGCATCTGGGCAGGCCGAGTACGGGTGCAGATGCTGTGGATTCGCGGCAACGGCGACAAGCAACCGTTTGAAGTGACATTGGGCGAATCGACACCGATTGCCGACGGCAGCATCACGCTGGAATCGGTGCGACCAGACAAGATGACGAACGTCGAACTGAAGCCTGCGGATTACCGCTTCTCGTTCCGCTTTGCGGGTGGGCTTTAGGCACTTCCAAGCCTCGTCATTGCGAGGAGCGAAGCGACGCGGCAATCCAGAGTTTGCGTAAGCTGCACTGGATTGCTTCGCTTCGCTCGCAATCACGAAGAGGATAGCGGCCTGCTAACGCACCCGCGCCAGCACGAACCCATCCCATTTCTTCGCGCCCACGGTCTGCACCGCGGTCGCGTCGAGCCGCGGCTCGACGCTCAGCATGTCGAACAGCGCGCGGGTGCCGACAATCTTCTCGTCGTCGCTGGCGATCTCCAGCACGCCGCCTTCGCGCACGACATTATCGACGACGATCGTGGTACCGGAACGCCCCAGCCGGATCGCCTCGGCGACGTAGTGCGAATTGCTCTGCTTGTCGGCGTCGATGAAAACGAAATCGAACGGCGGTTCGTCCGTCATCGCGGCAAGGCTATCGACGGCCGGGCCGACCCGGATATCGACCTTGGCCGACACCCCCGCGCGTTCCAGGTTGACGCGCGCCACCTCTGCGTGGTGCGGCTCGAGTTCCAGCGTAACCAGCCGACCGCCCTCGGGCAGCGCGCGCGCCAGCCAGATCGTCGAATAACCGCCGAGCGTCCCGATCTCGAGGATGTGGTTGGCGCCCGCGATCTGTGCCAGCAGGGACAGCATCTTGCCCTGCGCCGCCGATACGTCGATCGGCGGCAGGCCATGCGCGGCATTGTTGGCGAGGGTGGCGGCAAGCACGTCGTCGTCGCCGAGCAATTTGGCGGCGATATAGTCGTCGACGGCTTGCCACCCCCCACTCATTTTGGGTGCCCCATCACATCAGGCCACGGAGGCCGCGTGAATTTCGTTGATCGCGCCGCCCAGCGACTTGTCGAATTCGTCGTCGCTCATCTGATGGCGCAGGTCTTCCAGCAAAGCGCGGCTGAAGCTCGCGATGACGCCCGGGTTCTTCGCCAGTTCGGTGCAAGCTTCGGGGCGGGCAAAGCCGCCCGACAGCGCAACGACGCGCAGCACTTTCGGATGGTCGACCAGCGGCTGGAACAGCCCGGCCTCGGTCGGCAGCGACAGCTTGAGCATCACCGGCGCACCGTCCCATGCGTCGAGCGCCGAAAGCGTTTCTTCCAGCAGCAACCGGTCGGCGCCATCGCGCTCGGCGCTCTTGATGTTCACTTCGGGTTCGATTATCGGCACCAGCCCGTGCGCGGCTATGCGCTTCGCTTCGGCGAACTGCTGTTCGACGATCGCCTTGACACCCGCCGGATTGGCGAGGTTGACGACGCTGCGCATCTTGGTCCCGAACACACCCTTGGCGACCGCGCGTGCGCACAATTCATCGAGACCGGGATTGGCCTTCATCAACTGAACACCGTTAACTTCGTCCTCCAGCCCCTTGTCGACCTTCAGAAACGGGACAACGCCGCGTTCCCAGAGCAGCGCGGGGACCGGCTTGCCATCGGCGTCGCCATCCATCGTGCGCTCGAACAGGATCGCACCGATCACCTTTTCGCCGTTAAAGCAGGGCGCGGTGACGATGCGGCTGCGCATCGCGTGGATCAGGCCGAACATCTCTTCGTCGTTCGAAAAGGCATCGGCTTCGATGCCATAGCCCTTCAGCGCCTTGGGCGTCGAACCGCCGCTCTGGTCGAGCGCGGCAATAAAGCCCTGCCCCGATTTGATCTGCTCCAGCATGGCGGGAATGGCGGTGGTCATAACGTCTCCGATGGTTTGCATACGTATGTCGCGGCGCGCATAGCTACCCCGCAAGCAAGATGCAAATGCGCATGGTTTCTATATCGTCAGGCTGAATCGAGCGGTATAGCGAGCAAGTTTATCGCAATCGATATGCGGTCTCGCGAGCCATGGTGCGGCACGACGCCATGGCTCAACCATGAGGGGAACATGATAATCCTCCCGCTCCGTACCTTCATCTTCAACTGCGGTTCGTGAACAGATCCGCTCTGACTACGCAGCCGCAAATTTGGCATCGTCATCAGCACCATCGGCATCCGCGGATCCTCAATGATCAACTCACCGCCGATCGCGCCGTCGCCTGCATCAGATCCGTCGTCCACATAATAGACCGCCGACCAATAGGCCCCGGGATGCGTGTGCATCTGATTTGACGCGTGCGGTGGCGACACGTTGACCCATATATCGGTCGCCCACTGGTGCCGGGGGGCGCCGGGCGAGACGATATCGACGCAATGAGCATTTGCGAGCGCAAAGATGTGCCGCAACAAATATTGCAGCGGCTCAGCCGCCCACTCAGCAACGTCATGCTCGGACTGCCATCCACCGATATTCGATATGGACACTCCTGGTCGCTCCGCTCGGCGCGCCTGAATAAGCGGCTTCATCGCAGCATTGAAGGAAGCAGCGTTGGGCAATTCATCGACCACGATGGGCGTTTCGAAAAGGCCAACCACCTGCGCGGTCATTGTGACAGCGCGTCCACTCCGGGAAGCGGCTTTCCTTCCATCCATTCGAGGAAGGCACCGCCAGCGGTCGAAACAAAGGTGAAATCCTTACCCGCCCCGGCATGGTTGAGCGCTGCAACGGTATCGCCGCCGCCAGCGACCGAGATCAGCGAACCTTCGCGGGTCAGCGCCGCGGCGGTTTTGGCCAAGGCAACGGTGGCGGTATCAAACGGCGGCGTCTCAAACGCGCCGAGCGGGCCGTTCCACACCAAAGTGCGGCAATTCTTGAGCACATCGGCTAGGGCTTCTGTCGCGGCCGGGCCAACATCGAGGATCATCTCGTCGGCGGCAACTTCGTGCACATTTACGGTGCGCGTCGGCGGGTTGGGTGCGAGCTGCTTTGCCACCACGACGTCATAAGGCAGATGGATCGTACAGCCCGCGGCGTCGGCGGCATCGAAAATCGCATTGGCGGTATCGACAAGCTCATGTTCGCACAGTGACTTGCCGACATCGACCCCGCGTGCGGCGAGGAAGGTGTTCGCCATGCCGCCGCCGATGATCAGATGATCGACCTTGCTCACCAAATAGCGCAGCACGTCGATCTTGCTCGACACCTTGGCGCCGCCGACGACCGCGGCGACCGGATGCGCCGGATTGCCAAGCGCGGCGTCGAGCGCTTTCAGCTCGGCTTCCATCGCGCGGCCGGCATAGGCCGGCAGCCGCCGCGCGATGCCCTCGGTCGAACCATGCGCGCGGTGCGCCGCCGAAAAGGCATCGTTTACGTAAAAGTCGCCGATTTCGGCCAAAGCGTCGGCAAAGGCCGGGTCATTGGCTTCTTCGCCGGAATTGAAGCGCGTATTCTCCATCACCGCGACGTCGCCAGCGGCGAGCACCGCGATGCCCGCCTTGGCGCCCTCGCCGACGCATTCTGGGATGAACATCACCGAATGACCCAGCACATCCTCGACCCCGCCCATCACCAGGCTGAGCGATTGGGTCGGGTTCTTGGCGCCCTTTGGCCGCCCGAAATGCGCCAGCAGCAGCACGATCGCGCCCTTGTCTGCCAGTTCACGGATTGTCGGCATCGCTGCCTCGATCCGCGTCCGGTCGCCGACCGCCCCATCGTTCATCGGGACGTTCAAGTCGACGCGCACGAGCACGCGTTTGCCGGTGACGTCACCGATGTCGTCGAGGGTCTTGAACGCGGTCATCGACGTTTCCTTCGGGCTTTAGATGAATTTAGCAATCACGCCCGCGGTGTCGATCATGCGGTTCGAGAAGCCCCATTCATTGTCGTACCAGCTTAGCACGCGCACCAGCTTGCCGTCGATCACCGCGGTTTCCAGGCTGTCGATGGTCGAGCTGGCCGCATCATGGTTAAAGTCGATCGAAACCAGCGGCTCGTCGGTATAGGCGAGGACGCCCTTCAGCGGGCCTTCGGCCGCCGCCTTCAGCACCGCGTTGACTTCTTCCTTGGTGGTGTCGCGGAGCGGCGTGAAGGTCAGATCGACGACCGACACATTGGGGGTCGGAACGCGGATCGACGACCCGTCGAGCTTGCCCTTGAGTTCGGGCAAAACCAGGCCAACGGCAACCGCTGCACCAGTCGAGGTCGGGATCATCGACATCGCGGCCGCGCGGGCACGACGCGGGTCGTCGTGGATCTGGTCGAGAATCTTCTGGTCGTTGGTGTAAGCGTGGATCGTGGTCATCAGGCCGCGCTCGATACCGATCGCTTCATGCAACACCTTGGCAAAGGGTGCGAGGCAGTTGGTGGTGCACGATGCGTTCGAGATGATCAGGTGATCGGCGGTGATCTTGTCGTCGTTGACGCCGAACACGACGGTCAGGTCGACTTCCTTGGCTGGAGCCGAGATCAGCACGCGCTTGGCGCCGGCATCGAGATGCTTCTGACCACCGGCCTTGTTGGTGAAAAAGCCGGTGCATTCCATCACGATGTCGATGCCGTTGGCGGCGTGCGGCAGCGCGGCGGGGTCACGCTCTGCGGTCACCTGGACGCGCTTGCCGTTGACGATCAGGTCATTGCCATCAACGTCGACGCTACCGTTGAAAGCGCCGTGAACCGAGTCATTGCGGAAAAGACGCGCATTCGCCTTGGCATCGCCCAGATCGTTGATCGACACCAGTTCGAGATCATGGTCGGTCCGCTCCAGAATCGCGCGCGCCACGTTGCGGCCGATGCGCCCGAAACCGTTGATTGCAACCTTCACTGCCATGTCGAAAATTCCTTTCTGCGTGGGACCAGCCGGTCCTTAATTGCCGAGCTTTGCCAGAATTTGGGGGGTGATCGCATCGACGGTCAGGCCGAAGTGCGCGTAGAGATCGTCGATCGGCGCCGAGGCGCCAAAGCTGTCGATACCGAACCGCAGGCCATCGCGCCCGGTGTAGCGTTCCCAGCCAAAGGTCGTGCCGGCCTCGATCGACACGAGCAGCGCATCGACGGGCAGAATATCCGCCTGATAGGCGGCGGGCTGTTCGTCGAACAACTCGGTCGAGACCATCGAAACAACATCGGCGCCATGGCCCGCAGCCTCAAGTTTGTCAGCGATATCGACCGCAAGCGACACTTCCGAGCCCGTGGCGACGAGCACGACCTTGCGCGCTGCCGAAGCCGCGCGAAGGCGGTAACCGCCTTTCAAACAAAGATTTTCCGTGACGTCATGACGCAGCGGCGGGAGGTTCTGACGGGTCAGCGCGAGCAGCGACGGCCGGCTGTCCTGCGCGAGTGCCAGCGCCCAGCATTCGGCGGTTTCGACCGCGTCGGCGGGGCGCAACACGAGCAGGTTCGGCATCGCGCGCAAAGATTGCAGGTGCTCGATCGGCTGGTGCGTCGGGCCGTCTTCGCCGAGCCCGATGCTGTCGTGGGTCATCACATAGACGACGCGCTGCTGCTGCAACGCCGACAGGCGGATCGCGGCACGGCAATAATCTGCAAAGACAAGGAAGGTGCCCCCATAAGGAACGACACCGCCATGCAGCGCCATGCCGTTCATCGCCGCCGCCATACCGAATTCGCGGATGCCATAATAGATATAGCGCCCCGAATAATCATTCTTGGTCAGTGGCTTGGTCGATGAAGTTTTGGTGTTGTTCGAACCCGTCAGATCGGCGCTGCCGCCGACGAGCGCCGTAATATCCGTGGTCAGCGCGCCGAGCGTATTCTCCGACGCCTTCCGCGTCGCGACCTTCGGTGGTTCGGAAACGAGGCCATCGAGATAGGCTTTGAAGGCGTTGCCCGGAACGACCTTACCGCTCAGAAGATCTTCAAATTCTTTTTTCTTTTCGTTTCTTGCAAGGCGGCCTTTCCATTCGGCGTGAAGCGTCTTGCCCTTCTCGCCAAACCCTGCCCACGCCGAGGCGATATCGGCGGGAATGACGAAAGGTTCGGCCGTCCAGCCAAGTTCCCTGCGCGCCGCGGCAATCTCGTCGGCACCCAGCGGGGCGCCGTGCGTCGCTGACGTACCTTGCTTGTTTGGCGCCCCGAACCCGATGATCGTCCGGCACGCAATCAGCGACGGGCGCGGATCGGCGAGCGCGGCGTCGATCGCGCGGCGAATATCGGCAGGATCATGCCCGTCGCAGCTTTCGACATGCCAGCCGGTCGCCATATAGCGGGCCGCGATATCCTCGCTCGTCGACAGGTCGGTCGATCCATCGATCGTGATCTTATTGTCGTCCCACAGCACGGTCATGCGGCCGAGCTGCAAATGCCCCGCCAGACCGATGGCTTCGTGGTTGATGCCCTCCATCAGGCAACCGTCGCCCGCGACGACCCAGGTGCGGTGGTCGACCAGATCATCGCCATAGATCGCGTTTAGATGCCGTTCGGCGATCGCCATGCCGACCGCAGTGGCCAGTCCCTGCCCCAACGGGCCGGTGGTCGTTTCGACACCTTCCAGCTCGAAATTCTCGGGATGTCCTGCACACGGACTGTGCAGCTGGCGGAAACTGCGGATGTCTTCCAGCGTCGGTCGCGCATAGCCTGCAAGATGCAGCGTCGCATAGGCGAGCATCGAACCATGCCCCGCCGACAGGACGAATCGGTCGCGATCGGGCCATTTCGGGTCGGTCGGATCGAACTTCAGATAATCCGAATAGACCACCGTCGCGACGTCGGCCATGCCCATCGGCATCCCCGGATGGCCGCTGTTTGCGGCCTGGACGGCATCCATCGCAAGCGCGCGGATAGCATTGGCGAGCTGACGTTCGGGCAGTGTCATTGGTCCCCCGGAAATGGCTGGGCAGGCGCCGGACGCGACGTCCCGACTGGATGCGCACAGCCCTTTGCGGCGGCGGGGTCAGGAGTCAACCGCTGCGAACGGAAAATCGCCGCATTTTGGACCGACAGGGCAATTGCACCCCCTCCCCCGCGCTGCTACCCATCGCATATGGAACTCGACCTCGACGAATCCAGCCTGGCCATCGGCCGTATCGAACGCGCGCTCAGCCGCATCGAAAAGGCGCTGGCCGACCAGCCGAACCGGCTGAAATCGTCCGTTGCGGCGCCTGCAGCCGACCAATCGGCGCTTAAGGCCGAAGTCGCGGCGGTAATCGGCGAACTCGACCGACTGATTGCGGAGGCTGACCGTGGCTGATGTCAAACTGATGATCGCTGGACGCCCCTATGACGTTCACTGCGCCGACGGTGAGGAATCGCAGCTGCTCCAGCTGGCCGCGGTCGTCGACGAAAAAGCGCGTGGGATTCAGGGTGGAACCGAGGCTCGCCAGCTGCTGTTCGCGGCTTTGATGCTCGCCGACGACGCGCAGGAAGCCAAGGGCAAGGTCGACAAGGCCGAACCGCAGTCCGATTCGCTGAGGGCCGCCGTCGCGCTCGCCGAAAGCCGTGAGGCCGCAGCGCGCGACGAATTGCGCGCCGCGGTCGTCCGCGAACAGGCGGCGCTCAAGGAACTGGAAGCAGCACGCTCCGCCACGGTTGCCCCGTCGGCACCCAAGCCCGCAAACGACCGTGTCCTGCTCCAGATCGCCGACAGGATCGAGGCGCTGGCAACGAAAGTCGAGCAAATCTCTTGAGCGCGCCCGCCTGCGCCCCTACATAAGGGGCGGCGGGTACTGCCCGGCACGAGCTTTTGCGAAAATCCCTGAGGCGATACATCATCCTAGGGAGCTGTCCCTGCCCGGACCCTGGTCCGACGTATATGGTTCCCACCTGACGTTACTGGCGTCAGAGGACTTTCCAGCAAACGACCTCGGCGGTCCCGCCAACCGACCCCAGCGCATGTCGCACAGGAGGCGATGACCCACTTGTCCGCCGATCTGGCCCAGCAAAAACAGAAATTGCGCGAAAAGCTGCGCTTTCGCCGCAAGCACTTCGCCGCCAATCTGGACGGGATGGCGCAGCTCGCGGCCTTTCGTGCGCTCCCTGCGCCCCTCACCGAGCTGTTGGCGGAACATGCCATTGTCGGCGCTTATGTCGCGTGGGGCGATGAGCCCGACATCCTGCCAATGTTCGCCGATCTTGCCGCCGCAGGCGCGCTCGCCCTGCCCCACCACGGCGCTCGCATCGATACAATGGACTTTCGGCGCTGGCAGACCGGTGAAGCGCTGCTGAAAGGACCATGGAGCACCCGACAACCTGTGGATGATGCATCGCCCGCTGCTCCCGACCTTATCTTCTGCCCGCTCGTCGGATTCGATCGCCAAGGCGGCCGGATCGGACAGGGGGGCGGACACTATGACCGCTATTTTGGCGCGCATCCCGACGCGCTGCGGATCGGGGTCGGTTGGTCGGTGCAGGAAATCGACGCGGCCCCGCGCGAATCGACCGACATGGCGCTCGACGCCATATTGACCGAACAAGAATTCATCCTGTGTGGAGATCGTTTGTGAGCACCGACCGCCAAGACCCAGCCCAAGGCAATCCCGAGCCGAGCTGGCGCAAACCGGTCGGGATGCTGCTGATCCTGCTACTGATCGCCGCATGGACCGCGATCATCGTCAGCTTGTCACCGTGGGTCGGTGCCTGGCCGGTGCTGGTGCAGGCGGTGTTTTATCTGATAGCGGGGATCGTCTGGATCCTCCCGCTGAAGCCGCTGCTGCGCTGGATGGAATTGGGGACTTGGCGCCGCTAACGAGCGGCGCCAAGTCCCCAATTGCCATTGCTGGATAATCCCAAGCCGCGGCCGCCATTCCGTCCGTAAGGACAAAGAATGGCGCGAGTGACGGGGCTCGAACCCGCGACCTCCGGCGTGACAGGCCGGCACTCTAACCAACTGAGCTACACCCGCGTGTGCTTGGGAGCAGCGCCAATATGGCGCCCGCCCCGACCTGTCAACCGTCGCTTTCTTCATGGGTGCGATTTAATCGATCGCGTACCTCGTCGGTGGTAGTGAGCGTGCCATGTTCAAACAGGAAACCCGCCAGATCGGGGGTTCCGGTCGACGCCAGCACGGTCTGTAGGATCAGCAGCAACGGTACCGCGAGCAATGCCCCCGGCGTCCCCCACACCCAGCCCCAGAAGCTCAGCGAGACCAATATGAGCAGCGGATTGATCGTCAGCCGCTTGCCGAGCACTAGCGGGGTGATCAGATTCGCCTCGACCAGATGGACGCCGATAAAGATCACCGCGGGCAACAGCGCCAGGCCGACCGCGTCGAACGTCATCAACCCGCCAATCCCCAACAGCGCCGCGGCGACGATCGGACCCAGATAGGGTACGAAGTTGCAGATACTGACGATCCCGCCCCACATGAAAGGCGACGGCATCCCGAGCGCCCACAGCAACAGACCGACCGAAAGACCAAGGACCGCGTTGATCATGGTGATCGTCGCCAGGTAATCCGCAGTCGCATCGACGACGTTCTGGATCACGCGCGCGGTCTGCATTGCCCCGTCAAAGCTGCCGCGCCGCCGGATCGTGCCTTTGCGCAGCCGCGTCCAGCCGGCGAGAAAGAAGAAGATGACGAGCACGGCAAAGAACAGCTGGATCGCGGCGGCGGGCGCCGAGGTGATGAAATAATCGACGACCGACGTCGGCGCCGTCGCCGCCACCGCCTGCGCCGTTGCCTGACTGCCGCTGGCGACCGACATCAGCGTCCGGTCGACAAAGGCTTGCAGCGACGAATAAAAATCGATCAACGGCGCCAGGTTACTCTGGATGCGCGGGATCGAATCAGGGAGCCGCGCGAACCAGTCGGTTGCCGGCACGACAATGATCGCCAACGCGGCGTTGATCAGCATCAGGAACATCGTCAGCGCAAGGAAGGCAGCAAGCCCCGACGGCACGCCGCGCCGCTCCAGCCATTCGAGCAGCGGCACCAGCGCGATCGCAATGACGATCGCTGCGGTCAGCGGCAGAAAGAACTCGGCGCCCGCCTGCAAGGCAAAGGGCAGTCCCAGACAAAAGCTGGCGCCAAAGATCAAGGTCAGCGCCGCAAGCAGCCGGTCGCGGCGGAAATCGTCAATCTCAATCTGGTGCAAAGGATTGGAACGCGGGCGTGCGTCTTTGCTCCCCCGATCGTCCGCCACCCCATCTCTCCTCGCGTTAACCTCCTCTTCTTACGCGGCCTTTGCATTTTGCGCCAGTCGCCCCGTTTTGCGACGAACCGAGCGGTTCACCTGTCCCCATCTGGGTCAGATCGCGTCTTTCTCGCTGCTTTTTAACCGGAAATTACCCTTTTTCGTCGACTGAGGGCTCCAAGGACCAACCTTTTCGGAGTCAAAGTGATGATGAATGCGCCTGTGGGGGGCGCGAAGCATCAGCTTCTACCCTCTTGTTCGATTCTCGCCCTGCTGGCGGCGTTCGCGCTGCCGACGCAGGTTCAGGCCCAAGTCGCCACCCCGCCGCTGACACGCGCGGGCACGACGATCAGCAACACCGCGAGTGCCACTTTCGACACTGGCGGCGGCTCGACCACGATCAATTCGAACCAGGTCGACTTGCTCGTTGACGAACTGCTCGATGTGACGGTCGATTCGAGCAATCCCGCCGATGTCCCCACTACGCCGGGGGCGACCGGGCAGGTGCTGACCTTCTCGGTGACGAACAACGGCAACGGCGTCGAAAATTTCGTGCTGAGCACAATCGCTAACGCTGGCGGTGACAGTTATGACCCCGTCGTCACCCAAATCTATATCGACAATGGCGACGGCGTGTTCGACGCGGGTACCGACACGCTTTACACCCCGGGCGCCAACGATCCCGAACTCGATCCCGACGAAAGCGTCACGGTATTTGTCGTCGCGACGACGCCCGGCGGCGTTGTCGACGGCAATCGCGGCATCGTTAGTCTGGTCGCGGCGGCTGCCACTGGCACCGGCGTGCCAGGATTCAGCTATGCTGGTCAAGGCGAAGGCGGCGGCGACGCCGTTGTCGGCTCGACAGGCGCCGATGGAACCGATGCCGGTGCCTTTATCGTCGCGGCGGCTACCGTGACTCTGGTCAAATCGGCCGTCGTTACCAATCCGCTGGGCACCGCCGATCCGATCCCGGGCGCGACGATCACTTACACGATCGTGGCCACCGTCGCGGGCAGCGGATCGGTCAGCGGCCTCGCGATCACCGATAATATCCCGGCGGACACCAGCTATATTGCCGGTTCGATCACGCTGGGCGGCGCCCCGCAGTCCGACGCGGTCGATGCCGATGCGGGCGATTACAACGGCACGCGGATCAACGTCGCGCTCGGCACCGTTGCCGGCGGCCAGACCCGCACCGTCACCTTCCGAACCACGATCGATTGATGGAGATGCGCATGCGCACGGCCTTTTTTCTGTTTCTCGCGGCATTGTTGCCGGATCAGGCGCTCGCCGCCAACCAGGTGGCGCTCGCTAACGATGTGTTTGTTGAGCGCGTGTCCACCGATACCCAGGGTAAGCAGCGGATATTGCTCGAAGAACCCAAGGTTGTCGTTCCCGGCGACCGGCTCGTCTTCGTTCTAAATTATCGCAACGCCGGTGCGCAGCCCGCCGACAAGTTCGTCATCACCAATCCCCTGCCCGCGGCAGTGCGCTTTGCCGATGCAGGCGACACAAGGCCGCTCGTTTCGATCGACGGTGGCCGCGGCTGGGGACAGCTCGATCAACTGACGGTGGCCATGTCCGACGGCACCCGCCGCGCGGCGCAACCTTCCGACGTCACCCACATCCGCTGGGCCTTCCAAAAGCCGATCCCGGTCGGCGGCAGCGGCAAACTTATGTTTCGAGGAGTTGTGAAATAGCGAATTAAATAACCGCTTACAGATTGCCAGCGGTGGGGAAACGGCAATCGATCAAAGCCAAGGAGCTCAGCTATGACCAGCAAGCTGAACACTGTGGGCATCATCGGTCTGGCGGCGATTACAAGTCTCGCCGCCACCCCGGCAATTGCTGCCGGAACGACCGCGGGTACCACGATCACGAATACCGCCACCGTCGACTATCAGGTCGGTGGCGTCGCGCAGGGACAGCAGTCGGCGTCGAACAATTTTACCGTCGACCGCAAGATCAACCTGCTTGTCGAAGAAGTCGGCACGGTAACGACCAATGTCGTGCCGGGCCAGACGAACGCCGTCACGACGTTCCAGCTGACCAACAGCTCGAACGAAACCCTCGATTTTGCGCTTGTCGCTTCGCAAATCGCTGGGGGTACCGCCGCGCATGGGGGCACCGACACGTTCGATGCCACCAACGTCCGGATTTACCGCGATAATACGGTCACCGGCACGGTTGGCAGCTGGGATGTGGGGGATACTCTGCTGACCGGTTTTGTCGACGAACTCGTCGTCGATACTGCGATCCGTCTGTTCGTTGTCGCCGATATTCCGGCGGCGCTAGCCAACAATGCCGTCGCTGGTGTGACCCTGCGTGCCACCGCACGCGAAGGCGCGCTGGCGGGCACCCAGGGTGCGGCGATTACCGAGACCACGGGTGCGAACACCGCGGGCAAGGATACCGTCTTTGCCGACATCGCGGGTGTTGCTGGTGATGCGGCGCGCGATGGGTCGCATAGCGACAATGACGACTACACCATCCAAACAGCGACGCTGGCGGTGGTGAAGAGCAGCCGCGTGATTTCGGATCCGTTCAATAATACGACGAATCCGAAACTGATCCCGGGTGCGGTTGTCGAATATTGCATCCAGGTAGCCAACAGCGGCAGCGTCGCGGCGACTTCCGTGGTCATCAACGACCCGGTTCCCGGGCAGTTGACGTTCAGCGCGGGCACGATCCTGTTGAACGGTACGTTCAGCGCCGGAACATGCAACGCCGACGGCGCTGCGGGTGGCAGCTACACCGCTCCGAACGTGTCGGGAACGATCGCAACGATCGCAGCGGGCGCGACGCGCACGCTTGTCTTCCGCGCGACGGTCAACTGATCGGAGTACCGATAGAGCAGCGGGTACGGCCCAAAAACCGTCTCCCGCTGCTCCATTCGGGGCTATCATGGCACTCGGAACCAAATATTTCGGCCTTGTGACCGCTTTGGTCGCGGCAGCGTTGCTGCCTGCGGTCCCCTCGGCGCACGCACAGGTGATCACGAACACGGCTTCGGCGCAGTGGACGCATGACGGGAACCCCGGTCAGGCGCTGTCGAACCGCGTCGACGTCACCGTGGCGCCGCGCCCGCCCGAACGACCGACGATCACCACCTATCGCCTGACCAATGGCGGCGGCGACAGATCGGTGCCGCTGGCGCCGACCCACTGCAGCCGCGTAGGCGGCCCCATCGCCAGCAGCTTTGGCAGCAGCAGCTTGGGCAGCACAAGTAGTACGATCCCGCTTAGCGGCGTTTATGAGGGCATTTCGACCGCCCCTGCGTCGCTGCAAAGCACCGACAATTTCCGCGCCGGCGAAGTGCTCGTCGTCGGGGTCACGCTCGCATCGGCCAACGTCGATCCGCAGGCGCGTGACACGCTGGCCGTCGTGCTCGAGCTCGAAAATGGCGACCGCGAGCAGATCACGCTGACCGAAACCGCCAACAACAGCGGCGAATTCGTCGGCTTTATCAATACCATCGGGATTCCTCCCGCGGTCGCGCAGGGCGATTGCCGCCTGTCGGTCAATCCGGGCGCCGCGCTGTCGCTGCGCGTCACCGACCAGGCGCGCGCCAGCCTGGTCGCGCTGGCGACGATCAACTTCCTCGTCGATCCATTCGGGATCGTGTTCGACAGCGGCGACGGCGCGCCGGTTCCCGGCAGCCGTGTGATGTTGGTTGACGCCGCCACCGGCCAGCCCGCCCAGGTGTTCGGCGACGACGGCGTCTCGGCCTATCCGTCGAGCGTCATCACCGGCCAAAGCGTGACGGATTCAGGCGGTACGAGGTATAATTTCCCGCCGGGCGATTATCGCTTCCCGTTCGTGGCTCCGGGCACCTATCGTTTGGTCGTTCAGCCCCCCGCCCCGTTCACCGCGCCGTCGGCATCGAACCCCGCCGATCTGGCCGCATTCCGCCGCCCCGACGACGGCCTGCCGTTCGAAATCAGCGGCGCCAGCTATGGTAATCCGTTTACGCTGAACAGCCCGGCGCCGGTGCGCGTCGATATTCCGGTCGATCAGCCCGGTTTGCCGCTGGTCCTGCGCAAAACCACCTCGACGCAGGTCGCGGTGCCGGGCGATGTCATCCAGTACCGCATCGAGGTCGCGAACCGCGACGCGCGCCGTAACACCGGCGCGGTGACGGTCAACGACGTCCTGCCCGCCGGAATGCGCCTGCGCGCCGATACGGTGCGTATCGACGGGGTACGCGTGACCGCCAATGTCGCCGCCAACGGCCGTGAATTCAGCGTGGTCGTACCCAGCATCGCCGCCTCGCGCACTGCATTGCTGACCTATCTGGCCGAAGTTATCGTGTCTGCGCAGCCCGGCAACGCGCTCAACCGCGCCTCAGCGGTCGACAACCGCGGCTCGGCAAGCAATATCGCCGAGGCAACGATTTCGATCAAACGCGATCAGCTGGGTGATCGGATGACAATCATTGGCCGCATCACCGACGGCGGTTGCACGGTTGATCCGCGCAAGGCCGACGGCATCTCCGGCGTCCGCGTGATGCTGCAGGACGGCAGCTACACCGTCACCGACGAGGATGGCCGCTATCATTTCGAAGGCGTGCGCCCTGGACTCCACGTGGTCCAGATCGATCCGTCGACGCTGCCGCTTGACCGCGAAGCGATCGACTGCGCCCGTTCGACGCAGAGCGCCGGCAGCGCGATCTCGCGCTTTGTCGAAGGCCGCGGTGGCGCGCTGAAACGCGCCGATTTCCGCGCCATTGCCAGCGCACCGCGCGCAGCGCCCAAAACTGAGCTAATCGCCGCACCGACGGTGCTCAGCGACCCCGAAGCCGCAGGGGCCGGTCGTGACTGGGTCGCAGGGCAGGCTCCGGGCATTGACTGGCTGTTCCCCGCCACCGATCACAACCCGCGCTCAAAAGCGATCCGGGCCGCGGTCAAGCACCTGCCCGGTCAGACGGTGACGCTGAGCGTCAACGGCAAAGCCGCCGACCCGCTGACCTTTGAAGGCACCAGCAAGTCGGCCGACGGCGGCGTCGCGGTCAGCTTGTGGCGCGGTCTGGAAATCCGCGAAGGCCAAAACCGTCTGATCGCCGAGGTGAAGGATGTTAACGGCGTTGTCATCGAGACGCTTGAGCGCCAAGTTCACTATTCGATCACCCCGATGCGCGCCTCGCTAGTTCGCGAGAAGTCGATTCTGGTCGCCGACGGCGTCACGCGCCCGGTGATCGCGGTGCGGCTGACCGATCGCGATGGCAAGCCGATCCGCTCGGGCCTGACCGGCGATTTCGCCGTCCCTGCCCCCTATTACCCCGCGGTCGAAGCCGATGCGCAGCAGGCGCGCCAACTCGCCGGACTCGAGCGCGCGCAGCCGCTGTGGAAAATCGATGGCGACGACGGCATTGCCTATATCGAACTCGAACCGACCACCGCGTCGGGTACGCTGGCGATGGATTTCCTCTTCCGCGACGACAAGGTGACGCGCAACCAGACGATCGAAACCTGGCTCGATCCGGGCGATCGCCCGTGGACCGTGGTCGGCTTTGCCGCCGGAACGCTGGGGTACAACACGCTCGACGACCGCATGGAACCCGCGGCCGAAACGCTCGACGATCTCAACGCCGATGCGCGCCTCGCGCTCTACGCAAAAGGCCGGGTGCGCGGCAAATGGCTGATGACGCTGGCCTATGACAGCGATAAGGACAAGGACGACGCGCGTTTTGGCGGCGTGATCGACCCGCGCGCCTATTACACCATCTACGCCGACCGCAACGAGACGCGCTACGACGCGGCGTCGGTGCGCAAGCTTTATCTGCGCCTCGAACGCCCGCAATTCTATGCGATGTTTGGCGATATCGAGACCGGGATTTCGGAACCGCAGCTCGCCCGCTACCAGCGGGCGCTCAACGGCGGCAAGGCCGAATATCGCGGTCGCAATTTCGCCGCGACCGCGTTCGTCGCCGATACCCCTTATCGCTTCCGCCGCGACGAGCTCCAAGGCAACGGCCTGACCGGTCCGTACCAGCTTGGCGCCCGCGACATTTTGCCGAACAGCGAGCGCATCGTCATCGAAACGCGCGATCGCCTGCACAGCGAGCGCATAGTTAACAGCGTTAGCATGTCGCGCCACGTCGATTATGACATCGACTATCTGTCGGGCACGCTCCGCTTCCGCAGCCCGGTGCTCAGCCGCTCGTCCGATCTCGATCCGCAGTTCATCGTCGCCGAATATGAGGTCGACGGCATTGGCCAGCGCGTGCTCAACGCTGGTGGCCGCGTCAGCTATCAGTCGATTGACGAAAAATTGCGCGTCGGTGCGACCTTCATCCACGACGAAGACGGCAACGCCAAGACCAACCTGGGCGGCGTCGATGCGCGCTATCGCCCCACGATCGATACCGAAGTCCGCGCCGAGCTGGCCGTCAGCAAAGCCAAGGCACAGAATGGCGGCACCGCAGCCGAGGGAACCGCCAAGGCGTGGCTGATCGAGGCCGAACATCACAGCAGCAACGCCGATTTCCTCGCCTATGTCCGCGAACGCGAGAGCGGCTTTGGCGCCGGACAGCTCAACCGCGGCGAGGATGGCACGCGCAAATTCGGCGTCGACGCCCGCCTGCGCGCGACGCGCACCCTGTCGCTGACCGGTAGCGCGTGGCAGGAAAAATTCCTCAATGTCGGCGCGCGCCGCCGCGCGGCGCGAGCACTCGCCGAATATGACAATGGCACCACCGTGGCCCGCGCCGGACTGACGCATGCCGACGACCGGCTGTCGGATGGCACCCGCAACCGCTCGAACATCGTCCAGTTCGGCGCGACGCAGCGCTTGTTCGAAAAACGCCTCGAACTCGACGCGCAGACCGAATTTGCGCTGGGTGGCAAGGATGCCAGCATTGATTTCCCGACCCGCCACCGCTTGGGCGCGCGCTTCGCGATCAATCGCGACATCAATCTGGTCGGCAGCTATGAAATTGCCGACGGCGACACGATCAAGGCACGCACCGCACGGTTGGGCTTCGACCTGACCCCCTGGTCAGGCGCCCGCCTGCTCGCGACTGCAAACCAGCAGGAAATCGGCGAATATGGCCCGCGCAGCTTTGCCGCCTATGGCCTGTCGCAATCGCTGAAACTCGGCGAACGCTGGTCGGTCGACGTGTCGGTCGACGGCAATCGCACCCTCGGCGGCATTCGCGCAGGCGATGTTATCAATGTTAACCAGCCGGTCGCCTCGGGCGGTTTCCTGGGCGACAACGGCACGCTGACCGAGGATTTCCTCGCGATCAGCACCGGCGCCACCTATCGCGCCGATCGCTGGACGCTGACGGGGCGCGCCGAATATCGGGATGGAGAAATTGCCAATCGCTACGGGCTGACGCTCGGCGGCCTGCGCCAGCTCGGCGAAGGCCGCGCGCTCGGGGCGCTGTTCACCTACGCCAAAGCCAGCGGCAGCGGCACGACACCGACGACCGAGGTCATCAATTTCGAGATGAGCTGGGCGCACCGCCCCGCCGATTCCAGCATTGCGTGGCTCAACAAGAGCGAATTCCGGTCGGACAAGGTGCGCGACGCGATCACCGGCCAGCCCGGCCCGATCGGCGGCGGCGCGCTGACGATCGACGGCGACGCGACGAGCCGCCGCTTGCTCAACAGCCTGTCGATCAACTGGACCCCGCTCGGCGACCGCGAAAACCGCCGTAACGCGGGCCGCATGTGGTACGAACGCGGTGAATTCGGCTTTTTCTGGGGGACGCGCTACAATTTCGACAAGTTCGGCGCCGACGACGTCAAGGGCTGGTCGAACCTGATCGGCGCCGATTTCCGCTTCAATCTCGGCGAGCATGTCGATGTCGGCGCTTCGGGCACCGTGCGCGTCGGCACCGATGCCGATACGGTCAGCTGGGCTGGCGGGCCGACGGTGACGCTGGCGCCGATGAAGAATGCGAACGTCACCTTCGGCTATAATTTCGCGGGCTTCCATGACCGCGACTTCGAAGATGCGCGTTACGCGCGGTCGGGGGCGTATGTGACGTTCAAGCTGAAGTTCGACCAGACGAGCTTTGCGGGTTTGGGCTTGTAGGCCCAACGCCAAATTCCGTTCGTGTCGAGCGAAGTCGAGACACGTTAAGGCAAGTGCGAACTCAGCGTGTCTCGACTACGCTCGACACGAACGGCTGTTGGGCAGGCTTATCAGTCCGCGAACAGCAAAACCGGCGTCTCGACCAGCTTCTTCAGCGCCTGAACATAGCTTGCCGCATCCCAGCCATCGACCACGCGGTGATCGCAGCTGATCGACAGGTTCATCAGCTTCGCCCTGCGAATATCGTCGCCCCCCTGAGGGTTTTTGGCGAACACCGGGCGCTCGACAATCTTGTTCGGCCCGATGATCGCAACCTCGGGCCGGTTGATCACCGGCGTCGTCGCGATGCCGCCAAGCGGGCCGAGCGACGTAATGGTCAGCGTCGAACCGGACAGCTCGTCGACCTTGGCCTTGCCGGTCCGCGCGGCCTCGGCCAAACGACCGATTTCGCTCGCCAACTGCCAGACGTTCTTGTCCTGTGCATCGCGGATCACGGGAACCATCAACCCGGCGTCAGTCTGCGTCGCCATGCCCAGATGCACCGCGCCATAGCGCGTTACCATCCCGGCTTCGTCGTCGTAACGTGCGTTGATCATCGGGAACTGCGGGATCGTGCGGCAAATCGCCACGATCAGGAAAGGTAACATCGTCAACTTCGGCCGCTGGCCGCGATTGGCGTTCAGATCAGCGCGCATGTCTTCGAGCGCCGTGACGTCCATTTCGTCGACATAGGTGAAATGCGGGATCGCCCGCTTCGACGCCGCCATATTCTCGGCGATCTTGCGGCGCATGCCGATGACCTTGATCGGTTCGTCGGCGCGGGCGCGGCTCGAGCCGGGGCTGTGATAGCCGTGCCCGCTGCTATAGCGCAGGAAAGCGTCGAGATCGGCGTGGCGGATACGTTCGCCGTCGGAATGCACCTGCCCCAGATCGACGCCCAGATCCTTGGCGCGGGCGCGGACGGCGGGGGATGCGAGTACCTTGGCATCATGTCCGGCAACGGTCGGAGGCGTCGCCGGTACTGGCGGCGCTTCGCTCGGCGTTGCTGCCGTCTCCGGCTCCGATGCGCTCGATGTTAACTCTGTCACCTTCGGCTCGGACACCTGTTCCGCTCCGGGAGTTTCCGCTTCAATCTGCGCTTCTGCCGCGGTGTCCGTCGGCGGCGCTTCGACATCGCCCTCGGCGTCGGTCTCGATCACCGCCAGCGTCGACCCGATCGGGATCAGATCGCCGACCTCGCCTGCCAGTTCGACGACAATCCCCGATACCGGCGATTCCATCTCGACGGTCGCTTTGTCGGTCATCATGTCGGCCAGCTGCGCGTCTTCCTCGACGCGTTCGCCGATCTTGACGTGCCAGGCGACGATTTCGGCCTCGGCAATGCCTTCGCCAATGTCGGGCAGACGGAATGAATAGCGGGCCATGACGTCAGTCCTTCAAAATCTTGGTCAGCGCGGTCGCGATGCGGACCGGACCGGGGAAATAGGCCCATTCCAGGCTGTGCGGATAGGGCGTGTCGAAGCCGGTGACGCGCTCGACCGGCGCTTCAAGATGGTAAAAGCAGCGTTCCTGCACCAATGCGGCCAGTTCGGCGCCAAAACCCGAGGTGCGGGTAGCTTCGTGGATGACCAGACAGCGCCCGGTTTTCTTCACCGATGTCTCGATCGCCTCGATATCGAGTGGCAGCAGCGTGCGCAGGTCGATAATCTCGGCGTCGATGCCCATTTCCTCGACGATCGTCTTGGTGACGTGGACCATCGTGCCATAGGCCAGGATCGTCAGCGCCTCGCCTTCGCGCACCGTCGCCGCCTTGCCGAGTTCTATGCGGTAATAATCCTCGGGCACCGCGCTCGCCGCATGTTTCGACCAAGGCTCGACCGGACGGTCGTAATAGCCGCTGAACGGGCCGTTGTAGATGCGCTTGGGCTCAAGGAATACGACCGGATCATTGTCCTCGATAGCTGCGATCAACAGCCCCTTGGCATCATAAGGGTTTGAAGGAATGACGGTTTTTACGCCGCAGATATGCGTCATGATGCTTTCGGGCGACTGGCTGTGCGTTTGGCCGCCGAAAATCCCACCGCCAAACGGTGTCCGCACCGTCATCGGACAGATGAAGTCGGCCGCCGACCGATAGCGCAGCCGAGCCGCCTCGCTGACCAGCTGATCGAGCCCCGGATAAATATAATCCGCGAACTGTATCTCGGGGACCGGGCGCAGCCCATAAGCGCCCATGCCGACGGCGACGCCGATGATCCCGCATTCGTTGATCGGCGTATCGAACACGCGGGTTTTGCCGTGCTTTTTCTGCAGGCCCGCGGTGGCGCGGAACACGCCGCCGAAAAAGCCGACATCTTCGCCCATAACCACGACATTGCTGTCGCGTTCGAGCATCACGTCCATCGCGCTGTTGATCGCTTCGATCATGTTCATCGTTTTGGTCGCGGTTTGGGTGTCTGTGCTCATCACTCGGGCTTCCAGTCGGGACCGAACTTCGCTTCCTGCTCCGCGAGCATCTGCGTGCATTGTTCCTGCAGATGCCAGGGCATGTCCTCGAACACATCTTGGAACATCGTTTCGAACGGCTGGTGCATGCCATGCCCCAAAATACCGAGCTTTTCCGATTGCTTCTGGGTAGTCTTTACCAAGTCTTCGAGTTCGGTCCGCTGAGCCTCATGCCGCTCACCGTCCCATTCGCCCAGCATTTCGAGATGCCCGCGCAACCGCGCGATCGGGTCTCCGAACGGCCAGATCGTTGGCTCTTCGGCGGGGCGATACGCCGTCGGGTCATCTGACGTACTGTGCCCTTCGCTACGATAGGTGAAATGTTCGATCAACGTCGGGCCATTGTTGGTCCGCGCGCGGTCCGCCGCCCACTGCGTCGCAGCATAAACCGCGAGGGGGTCATTGCCGTCGATGCGTAGCCCGGCGATGCCATAGCCCACCGCCCTTGCGGCAAAGGTCGTGCGTTCGCCGCCGGCGAAGCCAGAAAAGCTGGAAATCGCCCACTGGTTGTTGACGACGTTGAAGATCACCGGCGCGTTGTAAACGGTGGCAAAGGTCAACGCCGAGTGGAAGTCGCCCTCAGCCGACGACCCCTCGCCGCACCAAACCGTCGCGATGCGACTGTCGCCCTTTGACGCCGACGCCATCGCCCAGCCCACTGCCTGCGGATATTGGGTGGCAAGGTTACCCGACACGCTGAAAAAGCCATGTTCAGGGGCAGAATACATGATCGGCAACTGCCGCCCCATCAGATGATCACCGCGGTTCGAATAAATCTGATTCATCATCTGGATCAGCGGATAGTCGCGCGCGATCAGGATGCCTTGCTGGCGATAGCTCGGGAAACACATGTCGCCGCGGTCAAGCGCCATGGTCGAGGCGACCGACGTCGCCTCCTCCCCGGTGCATTTCATGTAAAAGCTGGTCTTGCCCTGGCGCTGGGCGCGGAACATGCGGTCGTCGAAGGCCCGCACGAGCATCATGTAGCGCAGCATCGTGCGCAGCCGCTCGGGGCTTAGCTTGGGATCCCACTGGCCTTTGGCCTGTCCGTCGAAATCGAGCACGCGGACGAGACCATAGCAAAGGTCGCGCATCGCATCGGGCTTGGTCGCCTCGGATGGGCGCGGCGTCGCATCGACCGCAGGAACGGCAATATCGCCAAAGTCGGGCGTGTCGCCCGGGCGGTAGCGCGGTTCCGGGATATGAAGCGACAGCGGCGGCAGATTGCTCGCCGGGCGCCGATCCGTTTCGGGCATATCGTCTTCCCATTGCGGCGCGAATCGGCGCCTAGTTATATTTCAGCGTGGCGACATATTATTTCGGTCGCCATAGGAATGCAACGCTAGCGATCAGACCGCCACCGGCGCCGCAATATGCGCTTGCGGTGTATAAGCTTCGACCGCGAAGTCATCGAATGTATATCCAAAAATACGTTCCGGGCGTCGCAGGATGCGAAGCCTGGGTGCACCCTCGGGAATCCGTCCCATCTGTTGTTCAACAAGCTCGGCGTGGTTCAGATAAAGATGCACGTCGCCGCCCGTCCAGACCAGCTCATGCGCGTGCAAGCCACACTGATCGGCGACCATGCGGGTTAGCAGCGCCGCCTCGAAAACATTGAAGGCAAAGCCAAGCCCCAGATCGCACGAGCGCTGAAATAACAGGCATGACAGCCCGCCGTCGCTGCGGACGTGAAACTGGTAAGTCATATGGCACGGCGGCAGGGCCATGCGGTCTAGATCGGCGACGTTCCAGCCGGTGAAGATATGCCGCCGCGATCCCGGATTGGTCTTCAATCCCTCAATCAGCGTCGCAATCTGGTTATGTCCCTGCTCCGCCCGCCGGAACAACCCCTCGCCTGCCGGCTCGTACCGCGGCCAGTTGACCCATTGATGGCCATAGACGGGACCAAGATCGCCCCACTTGGCGGCGAACGCGTCATCAGCGATGATCCGCGCTTCGAAATCCTCGGCGCTGATCCCCTCACCCGTCGCTTTGCGATATTTATCAAGCGGCCAGTCGGTCCAGATTTTCACGCCCTGCGTCACCAGCGAGCGGATATTGGTGTCTCCGGTCAGGAACCACAGCAGCTCGCGCAGCGCGGTCTTCCAATAGACGCGTTTCGTCGTCAGCAACGGGATCGCATCGTCTTTCAGCGAGAATCGCATCGTTTCGCCGAACAGCGAGCGCGTCCCGACCCCGGTGCGGTCGATACGCTCGTCGCCCTCGACCCAGATGCGCCGCATAAGGTCGAGATATTGCAGTTCATAATGGATGGACTCAGGCAAGACTCAGCTCCCGGCTTTGTCGTTCTTTGCTAGGCCGCGTGCGCGATGCCGACAAGGGCGCAACGGGGGTGGCGCCAATAAGTCTCCATAGCGGCGCAGTCGTTGGTTGGCGGCTGCCGAACCCGCGCGCATGAGAATCCACATGACCCTGCTCTCTCCTATCGACCCAACGGCCAATGCGCCGTCGCGTTCGGGCTATGTCCCGTGCGAGGCCGAAGACGATGTCGCGCGTCATCTGCTGCGCCCGCATTTTTCCGCCGACCGCGAAACGCTGCTCCTTGCCGGATTCGACCCGTTCGAACGGCTGGTGCGCCTCGAACGGGTTGGCGGTGAAGATGCCGGGCGCTGCGTCATTCCGCCGCGCTGCTGGCGCGCTCTGATCGGCGGCAGCGTTGCCACTGTCATCATGGCGCATAACCACCCGTCGAATATCGCGCAGCCGAGCGATGCCGACATCGCCACAACGCGCGAAACCGCGCTTTTCCTGCGGACAATGGGTATCGAGCTGGTCGACCATCTGATTTTTGTGGAGGGCGGTCATTTCAGCTTTCGAAGTGGCGAAATGCTGTAGTCGCGGCAATCCTGTTGAATGTGCCGATTGGCGCTTGAAGTTCGCCGATTGCGCGTCTAGAGGACCGCCCTGCCTTCGCGGCGACCCCGGTCGGCGCGCAGTTCGGTCGGGGAGTAGCTCAGCCTGGTAGAGCACTGTCTTCGGGAGGCAGGGGCCGGAGGTTCGAATCCTCTCTCCCCGACCAATTTCCTGCATATTGCAGATTCTGCACCGTCGCTTCTTGTAAGTCGGCAAACAACATCCTAGATTTGTTCTACGCCGCCATGGTTTTCCCCCTTTCCATCGCGGTGAGTGCCCCGTCACCTTGACGCGGGCGCGTCCTCCCTGGACCCTGGCCACCTCGTACTTCGGTACGGGGTGGTTTTTTATTCGGCAGCCTGAACCATGATTTCAGGGGCTGGGCGCGCTCGGGCGGCTTCGCTGACCAGATCGGCAAACCACCGTGACATGACGGCAATGCGATGAGAGTCGGGCAGGCGGTCGGTAGTCAAATACAGTCTGCGATCGATCTCGATCTGCACCGCGTGAATCGCCTGCCCCGGATTGCCGTGGGTGCGGATGATATGGCCGCCGGCATAGGGCTGGTTGCGCGAGACCGGCTCGTTCAAGCGGTTCGCCGCGGCCAGCACGAGCTTGACCAGCCACTCGCCCGACGTCACGCCGAAATGATCGCCGATGACGATCCGCGCGCCATGACCAAGCTGCCCGACCGGGATCGACGGCATCGAATGGAGATCGAGCAGGATCGCGTAACCGAACCGGTCGCGCGCCGCCGCCAAAGCATCGGTCAACGCGGCATGATAAGGACGGTGAAAGGCTTCGAGCCGCCAACGCAAAGCCGCCTGATCGATCGGTCGCTTCCACAGCGGTCCGCAATCCGCCAGCCGCGTGGGGACCACGCCCAGTCCGGCGCGCTCCTTGCGCCCCGGCACCGAAAATTGTGCGCGCAGCGGCATCGCGACCTCGCCCGGCGCCATCTGACCTTCGCCGCGATTGCAGTCGGCGACCGCGCGCGCCCACAATCCCTGCACGACCGTGGCCCCGGCACCCACGGCGCTTGCCGCGATCAGATCGCACCAGCTGTCTTCGAGTCGTTCGAGATCGGCCTGCCCGACCCGGGCCGCCGCCAAAATCTCGGGCGGATAGATCCTTCCCGCGTGCGGCACCGACACGACCACCGGACCGATCGCCGCTGGCCGGTTGACAGCGATGGCGGCGGACGGGATGGTGCGGGATCGCATGGATCATGGGTGGCAAAAAAACCGCGATGAATCCAGCACTGCCAAGTCAATTTGTTAAATCTCTGACGCTATGGCGGATTTCGCATTAAGCATGCCACCGACCGGGACCGCTCGTGTCGAGGGATCAGGGGATTGATTTCAATATGATTCGCATTCTTCTGGCCGAAGACGATGACGTGATGCGCGAATATCTGGCGCGCGCGCTGACCAGCGCCGGTTACCATGTCACGGCGGTCGATCGCGGCACCGCTGCGGTCCCCTACATCGATTCGGGAACCTTCGACCTGCTGCTCTCGGACATCGTGATGCCGGAGATGGACGGGATCGAACTCGCGCAGCACACCGCCAAGGTCGCGCCGCAAACGCAAGTGATGTTCATCACCGGCTTTGCCGCTGTATCGCTGCGCGCTGAGGAAAATGTGCCGCAGGCAAAGCTGCTTTCCAAGCCGTTCCACCTGAAAGATCTGGTCCGCGAAGTCGACAATCTGTTCGGACGCGCCGACCGGTCGAGCCAACAATAACGACGTCATCGGGCGCGAAGGGCTTGCCAAGCGAGGCGGGGGATATTAGGGGGCCGTCACCCCAAGGGATGGGCGTGTAGCTCAGTGGTAGAGCACTGTGTTGACATCGCAGGGGTCGCAAGTTCAATCCTTGCCACGCCCACCATTAAAAACGCCGCCACCCAGCCGGGTTGGCGGCGTTTTTGCTTTCAGTCACAGTTCAGGCCATCCCGCGCGCGAGATCACCGCGTGAGGCGTCGCCCACCTGGCTGCCGCCGTCGCAGTCGAGGATCGTGCCGGTGATGTAACCCGCGGCGGGCGAGCAAAGGAAGACGGCCGATTCGGCAACTTCCTCGATCTTGCCCCAGCGCTTCATCGCGATGCGGTCAAAATGCGACTGGCGGGTTTCGGCATCAGGGGCGAGCCGCTTCATCCCTTCGGTATCGGCGATCGGCCCCGGCGAAATGCCGTTCACCCGCACCTCCGGCCCCCATTCCAGCGCCAGCACGCGAATCAACTGGTTGATCCCAGCCTTCGCCGCGCAGGCGTGGACCTGCAGCGCCGACGCGTTGACCGCCTGCCCCGCCGTGATCGCGATCAGCGACGCACCGGGGCGATTGAGCAGATCATGACAGCCGCGAAAAACGTTGAAGGTGCCGTTGAGGTCGATATCGACGACGGTGCGAAAAGCGTTGGCCGACATGCCGAGCGCAGGAGCAAGGAAGTTGCCTGCTGCGCCGGAAATCACGATGTCCATCGGGCCGAGTTGGTCGGCGACCTGCTCCATCGCGCCGCGAATCACGGCATAATCGCGCACATCCGCCGACAGCCCGATCGCGCCTGCGCCGATCTCCGCGGCGGCGCGCGCTGCCTTTTCGGGGTCACGCCCCGCCACCGCGACCTTGGCGCCTAGCTGAGCAAAGCGTTTGGCGATGCCCAGATTGATGCCGCTGGTGCCGCCGGCGACGAACGCCGTCTTACCGGCGAGCAGATTATCCCGAAATGTCGTCATCGTGCTTCTCTCCCTTGCTTCTCTTATCGGCGCCACCCGCATCCACCGCCATTGTGCATAATGCGGGGTTGACGGATGGCGATCAGTCGCCTTTTGAAACTGGAACAGACAGCAAGGACGAACCGATGGCAAGTGCCGGCCCCACCTCGAACAGCTTCATTTCGCAGCGGCTGAAGCTGCACTACGTCGATTGGGGCAATCGCGGCGCGGCGCCGTTGCTGCTCGTCCACGGCGGCCGCGACCATTGCCGCAATTGGGACTGGGTCGCCGAAAAGCTCCGTGATCGCTATCATATCATCGCTCCCGACCTGCGCGGCCATGGTGACAGCGCCTGGTCGCCCGACGGCAATTACGCAATGGACGGCTTCGTCTATGACCTGGCGCAGCTGATCCATCAGCTTGATCTGGGGCCGATCAGCATCGTCGCGCATTCGATGGGTGGCAATATCGCGCTGCGCTACACCGGCCTCTATCCAGAAAATGTCCGCAAGCTGGTCGCGATCGAAGGACTCGGCCCGTCGCCTAAGATTATCGCCGAACGCGCGACCAAGCCTTACGCCGAACGCTTCCGCAAATGGATCGACGACAAGCGCCAGGCCGCCGGGCGCACCCCGCGCCGGTATGAAATGCTCGACGACGCGCTGGCGCGCATGATGGGTGAGAACAGCTACCTGACCGAGGCGCAGGCGCGCCATCTGACCATCCATGGCATCAGCCGCAATGAGGACGGCAGCTGGGGCTGGAAGTTCGACAATTATCTCAACGTCTGGCCCGCCTTCGATATGCCACAGGACGACATTGCGGCGCTGTGGGGCGCGATCACTTGCCCTACCCTGCTGCTCTACGGTGCTAACAGCTGGGCATCGAACCCCGAACGCGACGGACGTCTCGCGGCGTTCAGGACCGCCAAGGTGATTGAGTTCGAAAACGCAGGCCACTGGCTACACCACGATCAGTTCGACCGGTTCATGTCCACGCTAGACGATTTCCTTTAAACCAGCCGTCGTGGGCGCGAGACGAAGCGCATTATGGGGCGGTCGATGGCGTACACCGGGCAGATTTCCAGGCGGCAGCGGATCGCGTCGGGCAGCGCCGCGATGCTCGCCGTCGTCGCGATCGGATTCGGTCTGGCCAGCGGCCTCGATCTCGATGTCGTCCGCAAAGTAGGCGAAGCCATCTCTGCCGTCGCCATTCCCGCACCACCGCCGCCTGAGCCAGGAGTACCGCAAACCGTCCCCAGCGAAGCCGCGAGCGGCAAGGCTTCAGCGGCGAACCAGCACGCAAAGGCGGCGCCGGTCGCCGCCCCCAATACCAAGCTACCGCCGATCATTCCCTCGATCGCCGCTGCGCCGCTGCCCGGTCAGGGCAATGACGCATCGGCGGGCGCCACGCCCAACCCCGGTGCCGGATCGGGCGCGGGCGGGCGCGGCGATGGCACCGGGACGGGCGGCTCGGGCGGCGGCACCGGCGGCGGCACCAAAGCCGTATGGCAAAGCGGAACGATCCGCGACCTCGACTATCCCGCCGCCGCCAGTCGCGCGAGCGTCGGCGGCGAGGTCGAGGTCCGCTTCATGATTCAGCCGACGGGCCGCATCACCGGTTGCCGCGTGACGCGATCGAGCGGCGACGCCGCGCTCGACCAGACCACCTGTCGCCTGATCGAAGATCGTTTTCGCTTCAAACCAGCCACCAACGCCGAGGGCGAGCCGATCGTCAGCATCTATGGCTGGCGGCAAAGCTGGTGGCTTGAGCGGCGCCGCTGACGCTCCACGATCGCGCCGCGGACTTTCTCGCGACACATTTCAACATAGATGCGAATAATTCGCAATATACATTGACTCTGCGATCGATTCGCAATAGCGGCACCTCCGAACACCAGCAGGGGTTAATACCGTGAAGAAATCGACGTCCGCCACTTTCCTCGCCATGTCGTGCGTCGGGAGCCTGATCAGCGCGCCCGCAATGGCCGCCGAAATCGGCGCCGACGCCGCGGCTGAGCAGCAAGGTGAGCGGGACCGCCGCGACGAACGCGAACAGATCATCGTCACCGGCCAACAATATCAGACCCAGCAGGAATCGCCCAAATCGACGCGTTCGGTCCGCGACACGCCGCAGACGGTGACCGTCATCACCGGCGAAACGATCGAGCAGCAGAACCTCCTGACCCTGCGCGACATGCTGTCGACCGTCCCGGGCATCACCTTTGGCGCGGCCGAAGGCGGTTCCCCGCCCGCTGACTCGATCACCCTACGCGGCTATTCAGCTGGGTCGGACATCACCCAGGACGGCGTGCGCGACAGCGGCGCCTATAACCGCTCGGACAACTTCAACCTGGAACAGCTGGAAATCGTCAACGGCGCCAATTCGGTTTATGGCGGCTCGGGGTCGGTCGGCGGCTCGATCAACCTTGTCACCAAACGCCCGCTGGCCGAAACGCGCGTCATTGCGACGGCAGGCATCGGCACCGACGATTATTATCGCGGCGCGATCGACGCGAACATTCGCGCCAGCGATCTGATCGCGTTCCGCCTCAATGCGATGATCCACCAGAACGACGTTCCGGGCCGCGACGTCGAATATTACGAGCGCTGGGGCGTGGCACCGTCGATCACCCTCGGCGTTGGCAGCCCGACCAGCCTGACGCTGCAATATCTGCATCAGGAAGACGAGAATATCCCGCAATATGGGGTACCCTATTATGCGGTGGCCGGCGGCGTGCTTCCCGGCGTCGATCGCAGCGATTATTTCGGGTACCGCAACGTCGACACACAGGACATCACGGTCGATCAGGCGACGCTGACCTTTGAACATCAGCTGGGCGACCAGGTGTCGGTCCGCAATCTGTCGCGCTGGCAACAGGTGTCGCAGTTGACGATCGTCGGACCGCCGCAGGGTACCTATTGCCTGGCGAACAACCAGCTCCCGACCGGCGCGGCCTGCCCCGCCACGGTCCCCGCGGGCTATTATCTGATCGGCGGTCCGCGCGGCAACACCCGCGATTCGAACAACGAGATCATGTACAACCAGCTCGACCTCCGCGCGGTGTTCAGCACCGGCGCGATCGAACACACGCTGATCGCCGGGGCGTCGGCAAGCTGGGAAAAATATTCGCTGTCGACGGGTAACGTCTATCGCAACGCCAATGGCACCCCGGCCTTTGCCGCCTTCCCGCTTATCAACATCGCCAACCCGAACGAAGTCGTTCAGGGACCGCCGGGCTTTGTTTATGGCAGCAACATCTATACCGGCCCGATCAACTTCACCGAAACCGGACGTCAGCGAGGCGAAGTCGACAATTATGCCGTCTATCTGTTCGACGCGATGAAGATCGGGAAGTTCGAAATCAACGGCGGCGTGCGCTGGGAAAAGAACAGCGGCAATTATCGCACCGACGCGGTTTCGACCGCAGGCGTGGTCACCCCCGGCGCCATATTCCGCAATGATGCCGAGCTGTTTTCCTATCGCCTTGGCCTGGTTTACAAGCCCGTCGAAGCAGTCACGCTCTACGCGGCCTATGGCAATTCAAAAACGCCATCGATCAGCGCGGTCAACGGTGCCTGCTCCGCTTTGACCTGCAACGTCGATCCCGAAAGCGCGCGCAATTACGAAATCGGCGCCAAGGCCGAAGTCGCGGGCGGCAAGCTACTCCTCGCCGCCTCGGCTTTCCGCAACGAGCGCAATCAGTACAAAGTACCGTCAAACGATCCGACAATTCCCGACCAGGTACTCGACGGCAAATCACGCGTCGATGGCGTGGCGCTCAGCGTCGTCGGCAAGATCACCCCGCAATGGTCGGTAACCGCCAACTACACCTATCTCGACAGCAAACTGATCCAGTCGGTCGCCGACGGCCTTCCCGATCCGGCAGCGGGCGCGCAGCTTCAGAACACGCCGAAGCATTCGGGCAGCATGTTCACGACCTATGAATTCCCGTTCGGCCTGACCTTGGGTTATAGCATGACCTATCAGGGCAGCTTTGCACTGAACCTGCCCACGGCGGCCAGCGCGACAATTTTCCGTGCGGATGACTATCTCGTCCACAGCGCCTACGTCGCTTACAATGTCACCGACAAGCTGAAGGCCCAGCTCAATGTGAAGAACTTCTCCGACGAGCTGTACTTCACCCGCGTCCGCAACAATGGCTGGGCGACGCCGGGGGATGCGCGGGCCGCGATCTTCTCACTAACCTATACCCATTGATCAAATGGCGGGGACGGCGGCATTGCTGCTGCCCCCGCCATTGCTCCGCGCCTGAACCTATGGCAGCCCGTCGCGGTATCGCCGAAGAGATCCCGCCATGTTGATTGCCGTCCCCGATGTTCTGACCGCCGATGAACTGACCGAAATCCGGCAGGTCATCGACGGTGCCGAATGGATCGACGGCAATGTAACATCGGGTCACCAGGCCGCGCTGGCCAAGAACAACGAACAATTGCCCGAAGACAGCGATGCCGCGAAGCGTGCGGGCCGCCTGATTCTCGAGGCGCTCGGCCGCTCGCCGCTCTTCTTCGCGTCGGCACTCCCGCTCAAAATCTTTCCGCCGCTGTTCAATCGATATGGCGAGGGGCAGGAATTCGACACCCATGTCGACAATGCCGTCCGCCTAAAGCGCGGCAGCGAATTTCGCATGCGCAGCGACCTGTCGATCACCGTCTTCCTCGAAGCGCCGGAAAATTACGACGGCGGCGAGCTATTGGTCGAGGATCAATATGGCGTCCAGCGCGTCAAGCTGCCCGCAGGACATGCCGTCGTCTATCCCTCGTCCAGCTTGCACCGCGTTACCCCGATCACCCGCGGGCGGCGCGTTGCGTCCTTTTTCTGGATCCAGTCGATGGTGCGCGATACCGAGGCGCGGCGGCTGCTGTTCGATCTCGACCGCGCCGTGCAGCGACTGACCGGCGACCTGGGCGGCAAAGACCGGTCGGTCATCGAACTCACCGGCGTCTATCACAATCTGCTGCGCCGCTGGGCCGACAGCTAGTCCAGCATCGCGCGCCAGCTGCGCGATGAATATTCGCGATCACCCGCGATTACGCATGCGGCCAGTTGTTGCGCATCGGCCAGCGCGATTGCCGCCGCGGGGCCAAGTACGGTCAGCGCCGTCGCCCAGCCGTCGGCCATCATGCAACTGCGGTGCAGCACCGTAACCGACGACACCGTATGGACAATCGGACGTCCGGTGCGCGGGTCGAAACTGTGCGAATAATGCTGACCGTCGACAGCGAAACCGCGGCGATAATTGCCCGATGTCGCCGCCGACAGGTCGTGCAGCGCGATCCGATAGGGCGCCACGGATGACGTCGGTGGCATTTCGACATCGACCCACCATGGCTGGCCATCGGGACGGATACCCTCGCCGCGCAGCTCACCCCCGACGTCGAGCAGGAAGTGGCGCACGCCCTGCGCAAGCAACCATTCGGCGGCGAGGTCGACGCCATAGCCTTTGGCTATCCCTGACAGGTCGAGGATCGCGCCTGCGCTGCGCTGGATGCGACGGGTGTGGGGGTCGAATTCGATGCGGCGTTCATCGTCGTCTGCGGCGGCTGGTACGCGATCGACCGGACCGCTGGCGCCAAAGCCCCAGCGCTCGGTCAGCGCGCCAAGGCACGGGTCGAACGCGCCGTCGCTCGCCCGTGCGATTGTAAGCGCAGCATCGACGACTTGGGCAAATTCAGGCGGCAGTTCACGCCAGACGCCCGCCTCGGCCCGATTGAAGCGCGACAGGTCGGAATTGGGCTCCCACTGGCTCATCTGCGCAACCACCCGGTCAAGCGCAGCCTGCACCCCCGCGGCGATCGATGGCGACGCGCCGACCGCTTGCAGCGACCAGCCCGTCCCCATCGTTTCGCCACTGAAGCTGGTGATCGCCGCCCCCGGGTCGCGCGCCGCAAAGGCCGCCGGCGTCAGCGCCCGGGGGATCAGGATGCGGTCGCTCAGGGCGCGAGCACCTCGAGCGTCGTGACATAGCTGGCGCGGCGTGCCAGCGGCGGCGGCGCACCACCCTCGCCTTCCTCACGCTCGACCTGCGGGGTCGTGACATTCAGCCAGTACATGCCCGGTTCGGGCCACGTCACTTCAACCTTGCCCTCGGCATCGGTTTTCAGGTCCATTTGGCCGAGCTGGTCGCGATAACGGATACCGCCGGGGATTACCGTGACGGGCAAACCCGCCGCGGGCTTGCCGTCGAGCAGGAACTGAAAGGTCGCCGCTTCGCCAGCGAATAGATCGTTGGGATGCGTCACCGGCGCCAGCTCGATGCCCTTGCCGGTCGGCTTGAACAGCGTCGTCGTCGGCTCGCCGACCGAAACGAAAATCTCGGCGCGGTTGTTCGCCTCGGCGGTTTTCACATTGGTCGCACCCGCGGGCAAACGCTCGGCCAGATTGGCAGTGGTGGTCCCGCGCGGCAGGCGCTCGGTCTTGCCGTTGAGGTCATAGCTGCCCATCAGCATGTCAGCGACCGACGCGATCCGCCACGTCCCCTTTTGCGTCAGATGGACGTCAAAGGTGCTGCGATAGCGCCCCGTCGACTTGTTCTCGATCGCCGCCTCGGTGCCGTCGGGCGCCCACGCCTTCATCGCGTCGAGCCGCATCGGCTGATGCTCGAAATAGAACAGGTCGTTCGACACCGCGGCATCGACCGTCACCCACACATCGTCGCCCGACACTACCGTCGACGACGGGATCATCCATTGGCGGTGGGCGCTGGCCGGAACCGCCGCCAAAGCCGCGAGCGCGGCGCCCGCTGCAAAACCCCAAAGTCGCTTGTTCATCATTCTGCCCTCTCGTTTTATCGGAAAGAGACCGCGACGGCCCCCAGTTCAGTCTTGCCTGCAGCGCGCCCGCCCGCCCCGGCTTTGCCGGGCCAGCTGAACGGAATGCGCAGCAACTCGCGGCCGCCAACCTCGCGCGCCGCCTCGATCACCAACGTATATTGCCCCGGCGCTGCGGCACCGAGCTGGGCGCGCGAAAAGGATATTTTATGCGCACCCGGCGCGCGGGTAGCGCCCGTGATGCCATTAGCGGGGAAGGTCAGCGAGCGCCCCGACACGCGCCACCACTGGCGCACGTCGCGCAGCCACTTGGTGCCCTCATTCGCCTTCATGTCATGATCGTACCAGACTGCGACCGTCTTCGCCTTCGCACCCGCCTTTTCGACCCAGATCGAAACATAGGGCTTGTGATATTCGGCGACCTTCAGCCGCGGAATGTTGATCGTCACGTCCATCGTGCCGGGGTCGGCGGCCAGCGCCGGCGCCGCAAACGCAGCCCCCAGGCCAACGGTCGAACCGAGCACAAGCGCGCGGGTGGAAAGCTGCATCACGAAACTCCCTAATGAATGAAGACGACGGCGATCGCGGCGGGAATCGCCAGCCCCAGTCCGACGAGCGGCCAGGTGCTTTTGCGCTTCGCCGAATGAAGCTGGAGCAGGAACAGCCCGGTGATCGCAAAGACCAGGCAAGCGAACGAGAAGATATCGATGAACAGGCTCCACTCGCCGCCTGAATTGCGGCCTTTGTGCAGATCGTTCAGGTAAGAGATCCAGCCGCGGCTGGTCACTTCGCTGGTCACCGCGCCCGTCGTCAGGTCGATTGCAACCCACGCATCGCCGCCCGGGCGCGGCGCGGGCAGATAGACTTCGTCCGCTGACCATTCGGCCTCGTTCGACGCTTTGACCGGAAAGGTCTGTTCGACCCAATCGGCGACGGCGTTGGGCAAGGGCGCCTTGGCGTCGGCAGGAACCGCAGCAGCGAGAGCGGCGAGAAGCGCCGGAGGAAGCTCGGCTGACTTTTCAGTGACGACCGGCGAAGCTTCGATGTCGGCCGCATGGTTGAGTGTGAATCCGGTTATCGCAAACAGCAATAGCCCGATCAGGCAGACAGCCGAACTCATCCAGTGCCACATGTGCAGCTGCTTCAGCCAAAAGGCTTTCCGGCTCTTCTTGATCGCCGGGCGCGGGGCATTGGGTGCGAGCATCGAGGGATTCTAAACAGGAATGATGCGCGGCCATTATCGCGAACGCTTCGCAATTACAATAATTAATGCAGTGCTGAAGCGATTTGTCGCGCGCGACCATGTGCCGACAAACGCGCCCCGAAGGGCTCGATCAACGATGAAAGATAGGTGGCGGAGACGGAGGGATTCGAACCCTCGGTGCCGCATTCACAGCACGACGGTTTAGCAAACCGTTGGTTTCAGCCACTCACCCACGTCTCCGCATGGCCTGTCGCGCTAACGACAGTTGGCCTAGGCGGGTCGCTATAGCCATGCACTTCGCGCCCCGCAACGCCTAAGATTGCGCTGGATTTGGCGACAACCCGGCATTTTGTCGCGCAATCGATTCGGTCTGGCGTAAAATCGACTCGGGTCATCGCCCGTTCATTGCCCGCCGCGCAAACCGAGTCATGATTAACGCCGGTTTCGGTGCGCACGCGCCGTTCGAATTTTGGGGGTCAAACATGCGAAAAACATTCACCAGCTTTGCCTTGGCGGCCATGGCCTCGCTCGGCCTTGCGCTTTCGCCGGTTCCCGCTGCGGCACAGATGCGCGAGATTGATCCCAATACGACGATTGATTCCGATCTCGACAACCCTGCCCCGTCTCCGCCGGTGTCGAGCGATTCCACCGACGAAGTGATCAACTACGACAGCGACCTGGCCACCGGTGATCAGCAGACAAGCGCGGCGCCCGCCGACGGCGCCGTAACCCCCAGCGACATGACGACAACCACCGTCATCACAGAGGATACCGCGACCTACAAGCAGGACGACTTGATCGGCGCTGCCGAGGGCGTGTTCGGCAAGGGTGCGCAGGGGCTGGCAGGTCTGATCGAGGACATCCTCAAGAAACAGGGCGAACCCAACGCTTACATCGTGGGCCGCGAAGCCGGCGGTGCGCTCGTTCTCGGCGTGCGCTATGGTTCGGGCACGCTGCATCACAAGATCGAGGGCGAGCTGCCCGCTTACTGGACCGGCCCGTCGATCGGTTTCGACGCGGGCGCCAATGCGGGCAACACCTTCGTGCTCGTCTATAATCTGTTCGACAGCGAAGAGCTCTACAAGCGCTATCCGGCGGGCGAAGGCGCCGCCTATCTGCTCGGCGGCTTCAACGCGAGCTACTTGCGCCGCGGCGACGTCGTCCTGATCCCGATCCGCGTTGGCGTCGGCGCGCGACTGGGCGCGAACGTCGGTTACATGAAATTCCGCAAGAAGCAGAATTGGGTGCCGTTCTGACGGCCCGGCAAGTTTGACCGAAACAATGGCCCGCGCTCCGGCGCGGGCCTTTTTCGTTGCTGGGCGTAATTTGGCGGTTGTCCGCTCGCGATCAGGTGCCGACGCAAGCGATCCTCCCCCAACGGGGGAGGGGGACCACCCGAAGGGTGGTGGAGGGGCACATGCGGTTACCGCAGCGCTGAGCCGAAAGGGCCGACCTTTCCCGGGAATTCGCTGGAGGCCTGCTACCTCACCGGCAAGGCAAACCGGCGGTGCCCCTCCACCAGCTTCGCTGGTCCCCCTCCCCGTGTCCTGGTAGGATCGGCAACGTCCGCTCCCCACCCTAAAGCGGCCTAAACTCCGTCGAAGGCGATTAGCGTCTCACACCGCAGCCCCGCCGTCGCTAAACGCTCCGAGCCGCCCAGTCCGGGTAGATCGATGACGAACAGCGCTGCCGCCACCTCCGCACCGACGCTGCGCATCAGTTCCGCCGCCGCCAGGATCGTCCCGCCGGTCGCGAGCAAATCGTCGACGAGCACAACACGATGCCCAGGCAGCACCGCGCCTTCGTGCAGTTCCAGCCGGTCGACGCCATATTCGAGTTGATAATCGACCCCGATCGTCACGCCGGGCAGCTTGCCCGCCTTGCGCACCGGGACAAGCCCCAGCCCCATGGCCGTCGCCATCGCCGCGCCAAACAGAAAGCCGCGGGCCTCGACTGCGACAATGAAGTCGGGGCGGTGGACGGCGGCCAGCGCGCTCAAACGGCGCGCGCTTTCGGCGAAACCGGCGGCGTCGCCGATCAATGTCGTGATATCGCGAAACTGGATGCCCGGTTTGGGAAAGTCGGGAATGGTGCGGACCAGCGACGCCAGGTCGAGGTCGGGCTGGGGCGGCAGGGCGATCACGCGGTCACAATCGCCCTGCCCTTTTGCCTCAATGCTTCTTGTCGGCCCAGATATTGCGGTACGACAGATAGGCGAGCACGGTGAAGATCAGCAGGAAGAAGAACACGGCCCAACCCACTTGCACGCGCTTCACCAGCTTCGGCTCGGCGGTCCAGACGAGGAACGCGGACACGTCCTTTGCCATCTGATCGACGCTTGCCTTGGTTCCGTCAGCATAAGTCACCTGATTATCCGACAGCGGCTTGGCCATCGCCAGGTTCAGGTTGGCGAAATAGGGGTTATAGTGCAGACCGGTGCTTGGCTTCAGCTCGGCCGGCAGGCTCGCCGGCGGGTTCTGATACCCGGTCAGCAACGAATAGACATAATCCTTGCCGCCTTCGCGCGCCTTGGTGATCAGCGACAGGTCGGGCGGCAGCGCATTGTTGTTCGCCGCGCGCGCCGCGACTTCGTTGAGATAGGGCGACGGGAAGTGATCCGACGACAGGCCGTCGCGCGTCGCGACTTCACCCGTATCGGGGTTGATCGAGGGCACCTGGAAGCCCTTGGCAAAGGTCTTCACCTGGCCTTCGGTGTAGCCAAGATCCTGAATGTTGCGGAACGCGACGAGGTTCAGGCTGTGGCAGGCCGAGCAGACCTCCTTGTACACCTGCATGCCGCGCTGCAACTGCGCCTTATCCCAGTGCGGCATCAGGCCATCACTCGCCAGTTTCAGATGGCGGGGATGCTTGTGAAACGAATGGGCGACATTCTCTTCATTGGTGAGCGGTGTCGTGAAGATCGCGAGCACCAGCGCGGTAATGAAACCGAGGCCGACGAGAAATCCGAGCGGGCGAACCATGGCTGTATCAGCTCCTGTTAAAGTCTGGCGCTCAGGCCGCTGCCGGACCCGACGCGGCGTCGGGGGCATGTTTGGCAAGGACCGCTTCGGTGATCGAATTCGGCATCGGTAGCGGGCGTTCGATCCGCGAGACGATCGGCAGAATGATCAGGAAGTGGGCGAAATAATAGATCGAACCCAGCTGGCTGAGGATCACCCAAGGCTGTTCGGCGGGCTGCATGCCGCACCAGCCAAGGAGTAGCACGTCGGCGACGAGCACCCAGAAGAACCAGCGGTACAGCGGGCGATAGGTCGACGACTTTACCGGCGAGCTGTCCAGCCAGGGCAGGAAGAACAGCAGCGCGATCGACGCGAACATCGCAATGACGCCCCATAGCTTCGCGTCGATCCACAGGAAGTTGAAGGTAAAGGCCTTCAAAATCGCGTAGAAGGGCAGGAAATACCATTCGGGAACGATATGCGCCGGTGTCGACAGCGAGTTGGCCGGGATATAGTTGTCGGCATGACCCAGCATGTTCGGGCTGAAGAAGGTCAGCGCGACGAATACGAGCAGGAAGATGCCGAGGCCGAAGCCGTCCTTCGCGGTGTAATAGGGGTGGAACGGGACGGTGTCCTGCTCGTCCTTCACCTCGATGCCCGTCGGGTTGTTCGACCCCGGGATATGCAGCGCCCAGATGTGCAGGATGATGACACCCAGGATCACGAACGGCAGCAGATAGTGCAGCGAGAAGAAGCGGTTGAGCGTCGCATTGTCGGGGACGAAACCGCCGAGCAGCCACTGGCGCACCGGTTCGCCGACGATCGGAATCGCCGAGAAGAAGCCGGTGATCACCTGCGCGCCCCAGAAGCTCATCTGGCCCCACGGCAGCACATAGCCCATGAACGCGGTCGCCATCATCAGCAGGAAGATCACGACGCCTAGCAGCCACACCATTTCGCGCGGCGCCTTGTACGAACCGTAATAAAGGCCGCGGAAAATGTGCAGATAGACGACGATGAAGAACATGCTCGCGCCATTCATATGCGCATAGCGGATGAACCAGCCGGCGTTAACGTCGCGCATGATATGCTCGACCGAATTGAATGCGACCCCGACGTTGGCGGCATAATGCATCGCCAGCACGATGCCGGTGATGATCTGGATCATCAGCGCAGCGCCGGCGAGGACGCCGAAGTTCCAGAAATAATTCAGGTTGCGCGGGACGGGATAGCCGGGACCGGTGGCGTTATACACAAAACGCGGGATCGGCAGCTTCTCGTCCATCCACTTCATCAGCGGATGCGTCGGCTCGTAGGGTTTGGCCCAGGGAAAGCTCATCTTATCTCGCTCCTCAGCCGATCGTCACGACAGTGTCGCCGGTAAATTCATAAGGCGGCACAACCAGGTTGGTCGGCGCCGGGCCTTTGCGGATGCGCGCCGCGGTGTCGTAATGCGACCCGTGGCACGGGCAGAAATAGCCACCGAAATCGCCCTTGTTCTCGCCTTCCGCAGCGCCGAGCGGCACGCAGCCCAGATGGGTGCAGACGCCCAAAGTAATCAGCCAGTTTTCCTTGCCCGGCTTGGTGCGCTCGTCGATCGTCTGCGGGTCGCGCAGGTCGCTGAGCGGCACCGCTTTCGCCTCGGCGATTTCCTTCGCCACCAGATTGCGGACAAACACCGGCTGCTTGCGCCAGCTGGTCTTGATCGCCTGGCCGGGCTGGATCGCCGAAATGTCGATTTCGGTCGTCGACAGCGCCAGCACGTCGGCCGACGGGTTCATCTGGTTGACCAGCGGCAGCACCACCGCCACCGCGCCAACCCCGGCAAAACTCACGGCCGCAATATTGATAAAGTCGCGGCGCCGCACGCCATCTTCGATGCCGGCATTGAGTTCGGATTCACTGGCCATTCGACTGCCCTTGCATGGGTGAACTGACAAAGTTCTCGGAAAGTCGGGTCGCCCTGCAGCGCGCGCACGAAAGGACGCGCCCCGGCGGCCCCTCCGGGAATTGCGGGCCTGATAGCCGCACATCCGGAGCTTGCCAACAGGCAATTTCCCCTTCTGCCACCCCATTATCGCAACGCAGCAAAGCCCCTCGATTCCGGCCCAGCCCCTCGCTATGGCAATATGATGGAAATCGCCCTGTTTCAGCCGGATATCGCCGGCAATGTCGGCACGACGTTGCGCACCGCCGCCTGTTTCGGCGTCCCTGCGCATATTATCGAGCCGTGCGGTTTTCCCTTCTCCGACGGCGCGCTCAAACGCGCCGGGATGGACTATGCGGTGCGTGCCAATGTGCGTCGCCACGCCGACTGGAGCAGCTTTCATGGCTGGAGCGCCGAGGCTGGCCAGAGACTCGTGCTGCTGACCACCTCGGGCGCGACGCCGCTGCCCGACTTCGTCTTTACGCCCGACGACGTCCTGTTGCTCGGCGCCGAATCCTCGGGCGTGCCGCATTATGTCCATGACGCCGCGGCGGCGCGGGTTGCGATTCCGATGCAGCCGGGCTTTCGCTCCTTGAATGTCGCGGTCGCGGCTGGCATCGCGCTCGCCGAGGCGCTCAGGCAAACGAAAGGCTTTCCGGCATGATCTCGCTCGATCCGCAACAACAGCGTGCGCGTACCTGGTTCGAATCGCTGCGCGACCGCATTTGCGCCGAATTCGAAGCGATCGAGGCCGAGGCGGGCAGCGACGCGCGCTTTGCCTATACGCCATGGGACCGCGAGGCCGACGGTTTGGCGGTCGGCGAAGGTGGCGGCGGCGTGCGCGGCGTGATGACGGGCAAAGTATTCGAAAAGGTCGGGGTCAATGTCTCGACCGTCGGCGGCCAGTTCGCCCCCGACTTCGCCGCGTCGATCCACGGCGCCGGCGAAGACCCGAGCTTTTTTGCCACCGGCATCAGCCTGGTTGCGCATATGGCGAACCCGCATGCCCCCGCGGTGCATATGAACACGCGCTTTTTGGTCACGACCAAGCGCTGGTTTGGCGGCGGTGCCGATCTCAATCCGCCGATTCCGTATCAAGAGGACACCGATGCCTTCCACGCGCGGCTGCGCGCTGCTTGCGCCCCCTTTGGACCCGATGTTTACGAACGCTATGCCAAATGGGCCGAGGATTATTTCTATATCCCGCACCGCGGCGTTCACCGCGGCGTCGGCGGCATCTTCTATGACCATCTCGAATGCGGCGACGATGCCGAGTTCGACCGCAATTTCCAGCTGACGCAGGCGGCCGGCGAGGCCTTCCTCGACGTTTTCCCGCAAATCGTGCGGCGCCGGATGACCCAGAGCTTCACCGATGCCGACCGCGAGGAACAGCTGATCTGGCGCGGTCGCTACGCCGAATTCAACCTGGTCTATGACCGTGGCACATTGTTCGGGCTCAAGACCGGCGGCAATATCGACGCGATCCTGATGAGTCTGCCCCCGCTCGCCAAGTGGAGTTGAGCTCGCAAAAGGGCGCCCCGTTTCCGGAGCGCCCTATCTCTTGCATCAATTCTTACACTCAGGCGAAGACGTCGCCCGACGCGCGCGGCGCAATCGCGCGGTAAATGCCAATCGGCATCGAGAACGAGAACATCATGATCGGCAGATAGACGACTGCCGCCATTACGATCAGAGACAGCACCGCGCCAACCGCTGAACCGCCCAGAATCGCGCCGAGGATGCCGCCAAAGATCAGGCTGGCAATAAATACATAGGCGAGCATCGCCAGCGTGAAGAGCAGGTAGAAACCGACAATTTTCCACTGCGACGCCCCGGTGATCCGCCACGATTCGGCAAAGCCGGTGACCGGATTGCGCGTCAGTCGATCAGCCATCACCGGTCCGGCAACCGAAAAACGGCCCTGTACCCACAACATGAAGGCCAGCAGCGCGATGTACAAAATGACGATCAAAAAGATCGCGCCGCCGCCAACCGCGCCCGATGCCAAGGCTTCAGGTGACATCGACCCCATGCCGCCTAACGCAGCGCCAAAGACCAAGCCAAGGATCAGCATGATCACAATGATCACGATGTAAGCCGCGATCATCACGACGAACGTCCCAAAGGCGAAAGCCGGTCCGGCCTGAAACGCCCACGCAAAATTCGGCGCCTCGCCGGGATGCATCCCGCCCCGCCAGATCAGCATGCAGACGCCATAGAGAATGACCGAAGCGATCAATGCAAACAGGAATATCTTGCCGAGCGCGCCGAACGCCGCCGACGGATCGCCCGCCGACATCGCCATCGCGGTGAAGGTCGACCCGAGGAACAGATATCCCAGTAGCCCGACGACGACCAACGCGCCGCCGACCCACAACAGCATCTGCATCCAATTCGCCTTCAGAAACGCAAAGGTCTCTGAAAAGGCCGCCCCTATACTCATCTTTGTCATCACGCTTCCCCCGTTGTTAAACCCCATTCCCCAAAAGGTATTCGCTCAAGCCGGTGCTACTGGAACACGTCAGGCGGCGTCCGCGTCGCAAGCTGGCGATACGCCGCTGCGGAAATCGCAACCGACACCAGGCTGCCAAGCGCGCCGAACCCGGCCTCGACCACGCCGCCCAGCATCCGGCCAACACCATCGCCGGTCCCGGCGATCGCACCGACGACCAGTCCGACGATCATCGCGGCGATGAAGATCACGATCGTGACCAGAAACAGGAAGAAGAAGATCACCCAGCCATTGTTGCGTGTCAGTTCCCAGCTGGTCTTCAGCGCTTCGAACGGATTATACAGGCTGCGGTCGGCGACACTCGGCGCCGCGAGCGTCAGCCGCCCGACCAGATACAGACCGGGAATGATCAGCAGGATCAACCCCAGACCGATCGCGAGACCCGACAGAAACTGCACCGCGAGCAGGGTCGGAAAGAACATCAGCCCGAATGTCAGCGCCTCACCGACGCTGATCCCGGTCCGCGCCAACCATAGCCGCAGAATCGCGGCCGACCCGACAATGGTGGTCAGCGCGACGATGATCTGGCCCGGGATCATTTGCCGAAATGTTTGCTGAAGCGCCGCCATCGACTGTTCGACGCTGGCGCCCGCGGGCGGCTCGATCGGTACCGGGCCGAACCAGGCCACCGCGAGCGCCGGCAGGAAAAAGAACACGCCGGCGATCGTCGCGATCAAAGCGGTGTGCGATTTCAGCAATTGGACGCTGTCGTCCCATGCCGCGCCCATGTCGAATTTTACCATTGATACCCCGTCATTTTTTGATGTTCTAATTATTGGCGAAGGTGCCGCTGTTCGGCGCATCTGTCCACCCCTCTCGGCGATCAGCGCGCAGAGCCTTGCGCAGCGCGTCGCGGCAAGGCAGGAAGCCCGCGCGATGAGCAGCCTGCCGCCCCCCGAATGGATCATTTCCCCCGGCCTGACCGACTATGCCGCAGCGTTGGCCGATATGGAGGCGCGTGCTGCCGCGATCCACGGAGGCGAAGGTGACGAACGCATCTGGTTAATCGAACACCCGCCGCTCTACACCGCGGGAACCAGCTCCGATCCCGCCGAACTGCTCGATCCACGCTTTCCCGTTTACGACGCGGGGCGCGGCGGGCGTTATACCTATCACGGCCCCGGTCAGCGCGTCGGCTATGTCCAGCTCGACCTGACAAAGCGGGGGCGCGATGTGCGCGCTTATGTGTCGGCTCTCGAAGGCTGGGTGATCGACGCGCTGGCGATGCTGGGCGTCGAAGCGCGCCGCGCCGGCGGCCGCATCGGCATCTGGACCGACGACCAGAACGGCCGCGAGGCCAAAATCGGCGCGATCGGGGTGCGCGTGAAACGCTGGGTCACGATGCACGGCTTTTCACTCAACGTGTCGCCCGACCTTTCACATTTCGGCGGCATCGTGCCGTGCGGTATTGCCGAATTTCCGGTCACCAGCCTTGCCGCGCTGGGCAAGGCCGCATCCTTTGCCGACGTCGATGCGGCGCTCGCCAACACATTGCCCGCCTTTCTCGACAAGCTTCGACCGAACGATTAGGACCAGCGCATGACCCGTATCCTCCTCGCATCGTTCCCGTTCCTCGTCCTTGCTGCCTGCGGCAGCGGAGACCAGGCGGGCAAAACCAGCACCAAGCTCGACGCGGTCGAGGTCCAACCGGGGTCCGTCAGCGATTCGATGATCATCCTCGACGACGCCAGCGTCGACGGCACTGCGGTCGACAACAGCGTCCCCGACGACGGCACCAAGAAAGAGGCTGCGAAAACCGACGCCGATAGCGCGGACGATGAAACCGCGGACGCCGAAGAGGAGGAGGATCCCGACGCCATCCCGGCTCCTGCCGCGAAAAAGGCGATCACCACCGACAGCGCGGCGAAGAAGGGCGACTAACGCAGCCCCAGGCTTTTGTGCGTCTGGAGCGACAGTCGCCAGCGCGGGTCAGCCATCACCAGATCGATGCAGTGCTGCACATTCGCGGCCGCTTTCTGGTCGTCGAGCGGCTGAACCAGCCGGTGCGTGAATTCGAGCGCCGCGAGCCGTGCGACATCGCTGCCTGGCTGCGGCCACACAAGCTTCAACTCGTCGCCGCTCACCTGCACCAGCTCGCTGCCCGCTTTAGGACTGACGCAGATCCAGTCGATACTACGCGGCACCGCCAACGTCCCGTTGGTTTCGACCGCAATCGTAAAACCCTGTTCGTGCAGCGCGTCGATCAGTGCCGCATCGACCTGCAACATCGGCTCGCCGCCGGTCAGCACGACATAGCGGTCATCGTCGCCCTGCCCCCAACATTCGGCGATCGTCTCCGCGAGCGCCGCGGCATCCGCGTATTTGCCGCCCCGCGTCCCGTCGGTGCCGACAAAATCGGTGTCGCAAAATTTGCAGATCGCCTTGGCACGATCCTGTTCGCGCCCGGTCCATAAATTGCATCCGGCAAAGCGGCAGAATACCGCCCGGCGACCCGCCTGCGCGCCTTCGCCCTGCAGGGTCAGGAAAATCTCTTTGACGGCGTAGGTCACCGCTCAGGGACCGACCGCATAGCGCGTCGGATCGGCCAGCCCGGCGTCGGCAAAGCCTTTGCTCCGCAAGCGGCAGCTGTCGCAATAGCCACAATGCAGCCCGTCGGGTGTCGGGTCGTAGCACGACCAGCTCATTCCTGCGTCCATCCCCAGCCGCGCCGCCTCGGCGGCGATGTCAGCCTTGGTCATATGCTGGAGCGGGGCGTGGATGCGGAAATCGACGCCTTGGTCGCCATCGCGCGTTGCGAGCCGCGCCAGATCTTCGAACCCGGCGATGAAATCGGGACGGCAATCGGGATAGCCCGAATAATCGAGCGCATTGACCCCGATAACAATGTCTTGCGCGCGCCGCGCCTCGGCGAGGCCCAAGGTCAGCGACAGGAAGATCAGGTTGCGCGCCGGGACATAGGTCACCGGCACATCGCTGCCGACCCCGTCCTTCGGCACATCGATGTCGGCAGTCAGCGCCGAACCGCCAAAGCGGCGCAGGTCGAGCGGCAGGACGATATGTTCGGCCGCGCCGACGGTGGCCGCGATCCGCGCTGCGGACTCCAGCTCGACGCGGTGACGCTGGTTATAGTCGATCGTCAGCGCGACGATGCGCGCGCCGGCTTCGCGCGCGAACCCCGCGCACACCATCGAATCGAGCCCGCCCGACAACAGGACGATCAGGGTTTTTCCGGCAACATCGTGCATCGGCGCCCGATACGCCCGCTCGGATAGCGGCGCAAGGGGCGGCTTGCTGCGCCGCACCAAAAGAAACGGGCCGCGCGACATTTGTCACACGGCCCAGTGCGGCATGAAAGCCGTTAGGGAGAAGGACACACATCAGCGTGTCACCCCTCCCGATTAACGCAAGATGGTTAACAACTGGTTAGCGCGATAAGGTGTTTCAGCACGGCCCCGCGCGACGCGCTTCGATTGCCTGTGAGAAGGGCTTGCCGTCGGCGATACCCTGGGTGTCGATCTGGATCAGCCGGTTCGTCTCGCTACGAATGCTGGTGCGGCCATGCCCCGCGCCGGGACAGGTGTAATGCACCGTGACCGATTTGGGGGTGTCCTCAATAATATAGCGCGAGCAATTGGCGCGCGGATGCTGGATCTGGATCATCCGCCGCGCGTCGCCGACGCAAAAGTTCTGCAACACTGTGTCACTGCCGCGTTCGCGCAGCTGCCAGCTGCCCTTTTCCAGTCCGTCGAGCATCGCCAGCGACGGCGCCTGTGCGGGTACCGCAGTAGCGCCAGCGAGCGCGGACGCCGCCAAAGACCATCGAAACCAGGAAGCAGAGATCGCCATATTCACCTATCCATCGGGCGCCCATATTTGGGCTGATACGCGACCCCGCTTCGATAGAGATAACAATAGCGCGCCGCAATTTCAACCGCTCGGCGCTGGACTAGACCGTTTCGTCGTCAATTTGGCGCGGAAATCTCGCCCAGCGGGATGGGGAATATCCGCGAACAAAAGGCGCAGTCGACGACGATCTGCCCGTGGTCGTCGGCCATATCGACCCGCTCGGTCTCCGGAAACTGCGCGAGCACGCCGGCAAAATAATCGGTGCTGCACCGGCACCCGCGCGACACCATTACCCCCGGCTCGACGCGCACTTCATCCTCATGGAACAACCGCCACGCCAGCGTTTCGAGCGAATGCGCTGGGTCCGTCAGCTCTTCGGGTTTCAGCGTGGCGGCAACCGTGCGTGCGTGGTCCCATTCGGGCGTATCGTGGCGGACGTGCAGCCGATCGCGCCCAACCTCACCTTCGGGCAGATGCTGGAGGAGCAAGCCGCCAGCGACACAGCCCGCCTCATGGTCGTGCCGCGCGGCGAGCCGGATCAAGCTCGAAATCTGTTCGGACTGCTCGAAATAATGCTCGGCCGCCTCGCCGATCGATGCACCTTCGAGCGGGACGATGCCCTGATAGCGCTCGTCGGTCGTTGCCTGGTCGAAGGTGATCGCAAGGAAGCCCTCACCGAAAAGAGCGAACAACGTCGGGTCGGGACCGACCGCCGCCAGTCGCTCGGCGTCGAATTTCAGATAACCGCGCAGCTCGCCGCCGCGATAGTCGCACACCAGCAGTTCGATCGGTCCCCCGCCCGTCTGCGCTTGCAACGTCATCTGGCCGTTCTCGTCCTTGAGGGTCGACCCCAACAACACGGTCAGCACCAGCGCCTCACCAAGCAGCTTTTCGGCCACCGGCGGATAATTATGCGCCGCGATGATCGTGTTCAGCGTCGGCCCCAGCCGCACCAGCCGCCCGCGCACATGCCGCGCGGCGATGGTGAACAGCAGCGGCTGGTCGAACCAGGTTTCGATAATTTCGTCGCTCACAACTTCAAACTCACAGCTTGCCCATCGCCCATAGCAGGATCGATTTCTGCGCATGGACGCGGTTTTCGGCCTCGTCCCACACCCGCGACTGCGACCCGTCGATTACTGCGTCGACAACCTCGTCGCCGCGGTGCGCAGGCAGGCAGTGGAGGAAAATCGCGTCGCTCTTGGCACTTGCCATCAACCATTCGTTGACCTGAAACGGCGCCATCGCCGCGACCTTGTTGTGGGCATGATCCTGCCCCATCGACACCCAGGTGTCGGTGACGACCAGATCGGCGCCCGCGACCGCTTCGCGCGCGTCGGCCACGATGTCGATGCGAACGCCTTTGGCACGCGCCGCCTCGACAAAGCTCGCGTCGGGTTCATACCCTTGGGGACAACCGGCGCGGACATGGAAACCGAACAGTCCCGCGGCCTCGATCAGCGACGACAGCACATTGTTGCCGTCGCCGAGCCACGCCAGTTCCAGCCCCGGGAGCGCCTTGCCCTGTTCGACGATCGTCAGCAGGTCGGCGACAATCTGGCACGGGTGCGACAGGTCGGTCAGGCCGTTGATCACCGGGACGCTCGCAAATTCGGCCAGCTCCTCGATCTTGGCATGATCGTCGGTGCGGATCATGATCGCGTCGGCGTAGCGCGACAGGACGCGCGCAGTATCCGCGATCGTCTCGCCGCGGCCAAGCTGGGTCGTCCCCGCGTCGAGGATCATCGGCACGCCGCCGAGCTGGCGGATCGCGATGTCGAACGACGCGCGGGTGCGGGTCGAGTTCTTCTCGAATACCATCGCAAGCACATGATCGGCGAGCGGCGCGTCGGCGTCGGGTTTCGCCTTGGGCCAGCCCGCGCGAGCCGCCTTGCGGTCGATCGCGTCGGCGATCATCGCCGCAACGGCATCGCCCCCCGCGTCGGACAGGTTCAGGAAATTGGGCATCAGGACTCGGGCGGCGTGTAGCTCGCCGCGCCCGCTGACAATTTCTCGATAAACTCGTCGATATGGCTCTGCTCGATGTTGAGCGGCGGCAGCACGCGAACGACATTTTCGCCCGCCGCGACGGTCAGCAGTCCGTGGTTGTCGCGCAGATGTGCGACAAAGGCACGGCTGTCCGAGCGCAGCTTGAGCCCGAGCATCAGCCCCATGCCGCGTACGCTTTCGAACAACTGGTCATGGTTCGGGATTAGCTGCTCAAGCGCCCCGCGCAGCCGTTCGCCGGTCGCCTTGACCCCGTCGAGAAAGCCTTCCTCCAGCACGACGTCGAGCACCGCTTGCCCCGCGGCGCACGCCAGCGGGTTGCCGCCATAGGTCGACCCATGGGTGCCGATGACCATGCCGCGCGCCGATTTCTCGGTCGCGAGGCACGCCCCCATCGGAAAGCCGCCGCCGATGCCCTTGGCGCTCGCCATGATGTCGGGGGTGACGCCGAATTCCTGATAGGCGTAGAGCGAGCCGGTGCGCGCGACGCCGCATTGTACCTCGTCGAACACCAGCATCAGGTCGCGGTCGTTACAGATGTCGCGCAGTCCCTGCAGGAAGGGCTGCGACGCCGGGCGGATGCCGCCTTCGCCCTGGATCGGTTCGATCAAGAAACCGGCGGTGTTGTCGTCGACCAGATCAAGCGCCGCGTTGAGATCGTCGAACGGCGCGTAGGCGAAACCGGGCAGCAGCGGATCGAAACCCTTGCGCAGCTTTTCCTGATTGGTCGCCGAAATCGTCCCCAGCGTGCGGCCGTGAAACGCATTGTTGAAAGTGATCAGATTGTGCTTTTCGGGATTGCCCGCGCTCGAATGATAGGCGCGCGCGGTCTTGATCGCGCACTCGACCGCTTCGGCGCCCGAATTGGTCAAGAAGACCGTGTCGGCAAAAGTATTCTCGACCAGCCGCGCCGCATAGGCCTCGCCCTGCGGGCTGCCGTACAGGTTCGACACGTGCATCAGCGTCGCCGCCTGCTCCTGGATCGCCTTGGTCAGGTGCGGATGGCCATGGCCAAGCAGGTTCACTGCAATACCGCTGGCGAAGTCCAGATAGCGCTCGCCGCGCTCGCCGATCAGATAGGCACCTTCGCCGCGCACCGGACGCACACCGCACCGGGGGTAAACGGGCATCAGCGGCGTGATCGACATGGCAGGCACCTTTCAGGCAAAAGTAAAAAGGCGACCCCGATGGGCCGCCCTTAGTCGGGCCGCCCCTATACTGCCCCAGCGCGAGGTGCGTCAACACAGCGCGCACGGTGCAACCATGCCAAGGCGCTTGCGTTCGCTGGTGATGAAACCGCTGCTTTGGCCCCTTCCGTTTGTTCTCCTCGCGCTCACCGGCTGTGGAGCGTTGCCGCGCGACGCGTCGGGGACGACCGAGCGGATGACGCGGAACGGCGAAATGCGGATCGCGGTTCTGCCTGCAACGCCCGACGCCGCGCCAGCGCTCGCCGTTCTGGGCGCCTATGCCCGGCGCCACGATGCTCGCCCCACGCGCGTTTCGGGACATGGCGAGCATGCCTTGCGCTGGCTGGAGGAGGGCAAGGTCGATGCGGTGGTCGGCCATTTCGCCAAGGCTTCGCCGTGGCAGACCGAGGTCGCGCTGTCGAAACCCGTCGGGCGCAACGAACCCGATGACAGCAAAAAACCGGTCGTTCGGATTGCTCGTCGCAATGGCGAAAACGCGCTCATCCTCGCCACCGACCGCGCGATTGCCGAGCTGGGCCAATGAGCCTTCACGGCGGCATACCCACGGCGATCGCCGACAACGTTCGGCATGGCGAACGGCTTGAATGGTGGACGCTCGGCTGGATGACCAGCGTTGTCATCGTGATGTGGTTGGTGATGGGCAGCAGCCAAGCGATGAAGGCGGCGGTGATCGAAGACCTGCTAAGCCTGGTCCCCGCAATCGTGTTCCTGCTGTCGATCCACTGGGAGCGCAAGCATCCCAATCCGCGCTTCCCGTTCGGCTATCGCCGCGCGAACAGTCTTGCTTTTCTGGTCGCCGCCACCGCCTTGCTCTCGGTCGGCGGTTTCCTCGCCTATGAAAGCGTCACCACGCTGTTGCGGCAGGAGCATCCGACCGTCGGCGGCATCACCCTCTTCGGCCACACGATCTGGCTCGGCTGGCTGATGATCGCGGCGCTCGCCTATTCGGTCATGCCGCCGATGATCCTTGGCCATCTGAAGCATCCGATCGCGACGCGCATCCGCGACAAGGTGCTCCACACCGACGCGCTGATGCAAAAGGCCGACTGGCAAACCGGGTTGGCGGGCATCGCCGGAATCATCGGTATCGGTCTGGGGTGGTGGTGGGCCGACGCGGCCGCGGCGCTGTTCATTTCACTGTCGATCATCAAGGACGCGATCGGTGCGCTGGAAAAGGCGGTCGCCGAACTGCTCGACGGCACCCCCCGCTCGCTCGATTCGAACGATCCGTCCGAGGATGCCGAACAACTGACCGCAGCGCTGAAAAGGCGGTTCGGCAACGTCGAGGTGCGGCTGCGCGAAACGGGCCGCTACATTGCCGCCGAAGTCGATTGCGCGTCGCCGAGCGTCATCCCCACCGCCGACGAGCTGATGGGCAAAGAATTGGCTTGGCGGCTGGCGAGCCTGAACTTCCGGCCCGAACCCGCCGATCCCGCAGCCTGACCAAACCCTAAAGCTGTTTCGCCGCTTCCATGGTCAGCGCCAGCGAGTGCTTGCGCGCGCCATGATCGTACATCGATGAAGCGATGATCACCTCGTCAACGCGCGTCCGTGCAACAAATGCCCGCAAGCCAGCAGCAATATCGTCGGCAGTGCCAACCGCCGAGCATTGCAGCACATGGTCAAGGATCGCGCGCGCGTTCGGCGGCAGACTGTCCTTATAGCCCGCGAGCGGCGGCTTCATTTTGCCCGGATTGCCGGTGCGCAGCGCGACAAACGCCTGCTGCTGCGACGATGCCAGCAACTCGGCCTCTTCGCGGGTGTCGGCAGCAAAGCTATTGAACGCCGCGGCGACATAGGGCTCCGCGAGTTGCGCCGAAGGTTTGAACTGGCGGCGGTAAATGTCGAGCGCTTCGTCCAGCGCATCGGGGGCGAAGTGGCTGGCAAAGGCATAGGGCAGCCCGAGCATCGCCGCGAGCTGCGCACCAAAAGTGCTCGATCCCAATATCCATAGCGGAATATGCGTCCCTGCCCCAGGTACCGCGGTAATGCCCAGCTGTTCGTCGCCCGCCAGAAACGCCTGCAACTCCAGTACGTCCTGCGGAAATTTCCGCTCGTCGCTGGCGAGAGTGCGGCGCAGCGCGTGCGCTACCCGCTGATCCGACCCCGGCGCGCGCCCGAGGCCCAGGTCGATCCGCCCCGGAAACAGCGCCTCCAGCGTCCCGAATTGTTCGGCGATGACCATCGGTGCATGGTTCGGCAGCATGATGCCCGCCGACCCGATGCGGATCGTCGAAGTCGCCTGTCCGATATGCGCCAGCACCACCGCGGTCGCCGCGCTCGCGATTCCCGCCATGCCATGATGCTCGGCAACCCAATAGCGTTGGTACCCCAGCGCCTCGGCATGCTGTGCCAGGTCGGCGGCGTTGGCAAGCGACTGGGCGATCGTGCCGGTGTCGGTCACGGGTACGAGGTCGAGGAAGGAAAGTTTCGTCATGAAACGGATATGCGGTGGCGCGGGCTGAGGTTCAACCTCTCACCGCTATTTAGGCCCGCGCATCCTTTGTCGAATCCATCACCACATAGGTGCTGATCGAATGCACCTGCGGCAGCACGCCCAGCACCTCGGTATGAAAATGCTTGTACGCCGCCAGATCCGCGGTCTCGATCCGCAGCAGATATTCGATCGCGCCGGTAATATTGTGGCATTCGCGCACTTCGGGCGCTCCCGCCATCGCCGCTTCGAAATCGGCCTGCGCCTTCTTGGTATGCGTCGACAGCCCGACGGTGACATAGGCAAGAAAGCCCATCCCCAGCTTCGCGGGATCGATCGTGGCGCGATAGCCGGTGATTACACCGCTGCGCTCCAGTTCCTGCACCCGCCGCAAACAGGCCGAGGGCGACAGCCCGACCCGCTCGGCGAGTTCGAGGTTCGAGATTCGCCCGTCCCTTGACAGTTCGCGCAATATCTTGCGGCCAATATCGTCCATCTTGCTCATAGATTGCATATGATAGACGATCAGCGCCATTCTTTGCAACCCGTGGGCCGCAAGAACGCATTATGTTGCGCGCATGAACCAGACCACACTCCTTGCGCTCTCCGCCTTTGCCCTCGTCTCGTCGATCACGCCGGGGCCGAACAATATGATGCTGATGGCGTCGGGGGCCAATTTCGGCCTGCGCCGCACGGTACCCCACGCCCTTGGGGTTGGCATCGGCTTTACGCTGATGATCATCCTCGTCGGCCTTGGGCTGATGGGATTGTTCGATCTTTTCCCGATCCTCAATACCGTGCTTAAGGTCGTGAGCGTGGTCTATCTGCTCTGGCTCGCTTGGAAGATCGCCAACGCCGCAGCGCCCGACACCGCAAGCGGTGCGCGCAGCAAGCCGATGACCTTCGTTCAGGCGATGCTGTTCCAGTGGGTCAATCCCAAGGCGTGGTCGATGGCGCTGACCGCGATTGCGCTCTACGCCCCCGACCGCAATCTGGGCGCGGTGCTGCTCGTCGCGGTGATCTTTGGCTTGATCAACCTGCCCTCGACCAGCCTGTGGGCGGTGATGGGCCAGGTGTTGCGCGGCTGGCTGTCGAGCCCGGCGCGGCTGCGCGCTTTCAACTGGACGATGGCAGCCTTGCTCGTGGGATCGCTCGCGCTGCTGATCTGATTGCAAGGTTGCATCCCGCAACCTAAAGACGGCGCTCCCCTCTTCTGACCGGAGAACAGAGCCATGCAGAGTCGCCGTCTTGGCAAGAGCGCCATCCATGTGTCCGACATTTGCATGGGAACGATGACCTTTGGCAGTCAGACCGATGAGGCCGCGGCGTTCCGCATCCTCGATCGCTGCTTCGATGCCGGGATCAACTTCTACGACACCGCTGAGGGCTACCCGGTGCCGCCCGACATCAAATGGGTCGGCCGCACCGAAGAGATCGTTGGCCGCTGGCTGAAAACGAAGCCGCGCGACGCGATCATCCTCGCGACCAAGGTGTCGGGGCCAAGCCATGTCTGGTTCAAGTCGCCGTGCCGCAACGGGATGACCGCGCTCGACCGCAAGAATATCTTTCAGGCGATCGACGACAGCCTGACGCGGCTGCAAACCGATTATGTCGACCTCTACCAGACGCACTGGCCCGACCATGATGCGCCTTATGAGGAGATCATGGACGCGCTCGACGAGCTGGTCCGCATGGGCAAGGTCCGCATCCTCGGCTGCTCGAACGAGACGAGCTGGGGGCTGATGAAATCGCTCGCCGCGTCGGAAAAGCTGGGCGTGGCGCGCTACCACACGATCCAGAATAATTTCAGCCTCAACAACCGCCGCTTCGAGGATGAGCTGAAGCAGGTGTGCCGCCAGGAAGGCGTCAGCCTGATCCCCTATTCGCCGCTCGCCGGTGGGGTGCTCTCGGGCAAATATCAGGGCGGTGCGACGCCCGAGGGTGCGCGCTTCTCGCGTTACCTCGCCATGGAGGGGCGACAGGCTGCGATGGGCCAGCGTTTCGTCAACGAGAGAAGCCTCGCCGCGACCGCGCGCTATCTGCAGATCGCCGCCGATGCCGGGCTGCACCCGGTGACGATGGCAACCGCCTGGTCGAAACAGCATGATTTCGTTGCCTCGACAATCGTCGGGGTCAGCGCCGATGACCAGCTCCAGCCGATCCTCGATGCAATGGATCTGGTGCTGAGCGACGAGGTGATGACCGCATTGCATAAGGTGAGCAAAGACATCCTCTATCCGATGGGCTGAACCGCTTGTGCGGCGCGCCGCGGCTGCTAATCTTCGTCCGAATTCAGCAAGGAATCCTGCCATGTCCCCCGCCCGCCGCGCCTTCTTCGCCCTCGCCGCCTTCTCTGCCACCATCGGCGTTGCCCACGCCGCCAACCCGACGATGTTCCGCGATGCGGGTTGCGGTTGCTGCCTCAAATGGCTCGAACAGGTCAAAGCATCGTTCGGGCAGAAAGCGGTGATCGTCAATTCGACCGACATGAGTGCGATCAAGGACAAGCAGGGCGTGCCGCAGGCGCTGCGCAGCTGTCACACCGTGATCGTAGGCGGCTATGTGATCGAGGGGCATGTCCCCGCCAAAGAAATCGCCCGCCTGCTCCGCGAAAAACCCAAAGGCGTCAAAGGCCTTGCCGTCTCCGGGATGCCGATGGGTTCGCCCGGGATGGAGCATGGCGACCACCGCGAGGCGTATAAGGTCATGACCTTCGGGAGCGGCGGCCAGCGCGTTTATGCGAGCTACGCCGCGAGCGGCGGCGCGCACGCTCACTGAGCTTCCGTCATCCCGGCGAAGGCCGGGATCTCGACCATGCATTCAAACGCGACGGTGAGATCCCGACCTTCGCGGGGATGCCGAAACAAGGCTTACAAACTCGCCTTGAACAATTCCAGCATCCGCCCCCACGCCTTTTCCGCTGCCGCTTCATTATACGCGCGGCCATCGGGCGGGCACCAGCCGTGCATCGCGCCTGCATACACCTCGACCTCGTGCCACTGCTTGCGCGGTTCCAGCACCGCCTTCAGCAAGACCTTTTCGTTCGGCGCTTCCTTGTCGTCATTGTCGGCGATCGCGAACAGATAGCCCGCCCTTGTCCCGGGGATCAGCAGATGCGGGCTGTCGGGTTTGTCTGTACCAACCCCGCCGCCGTGAAAGCTCGCCGCCGCGCCGACGCGGTCGGGTTTCAGCGCCGCGGTGTAGATCGTCATCGGACCGCCCATGCAATAACCGGTGGTGGCCAGCTTGCGCGTCTTGTCGACCTCCTTCTGCACATCGAGGAACGCGAGATGCGCCGCGGCGTCGGTCTCGACCACCGGCTTGGTCAACTGCTTCAGATAACCGAACAGCTTTTCGCGTACCGCCGGATTGCCCCAGTCATTCGCAGCATCGACCACCGGCGATTTCTGCCAGCGGTAAAAGGGGTTTACGCACAGCACCGCGTAACCCTCGCCCGCCAGCCGGTCGGCCATCTGGCGAAACGCCGGACGCAGCCCGCGAATATCAGGCCAGATCAGCACGCCCGGATGTTTGCCGCTGGTGGCCGCCACAAAATACGCGTCGCAGATCCCCGCCGCAGTCGTAATTTCGACATCGCGGCCTTTCACCGGCTTCCCCGCCATTGCGCGCGCAGGCAACGCCGCGATCAGCGCACCAGCCCCCGCCAGCACGGCAAAGCTGCGGCGGCCCACCGCCATCCCGGCGCGGTCCAGATCGGCTTCGGTGTCTTCGGTACACATGGCGCTCTCCTTGGGGCAGTTTCGGCAAAGCCGCAGAAAACTGCGCAACTTCACTCGCGATTGCATATGTCGTCCCGCGCTCGGGATCGAACAGGGTGTGAAGCTAATCCACCCGGATTTTGTAGGACAGCGTTTTTTTGTAGTCGTAATCCTCCCCGTGGCGAAGCCATGGGGAGGTGGCAGCGCGAAGCGCTGACGGAGGGGCTTTGGCGCTACCGTCGCTATGCCCCTCCACCATTCGCTTCGCGAACGGTCCCCCTCCCCATCGCTGCGCGACAGGGAGGATTAAGTGGTCAGCCTCTCAATCTCACAAAAGGTCAGCGCCACATGATGCACCCCAACTCCGCGCAGCACTTCGCCATGCGCCGCGCGATCGACGATATGCCCCGCGCCGCAAAAGCCGACCACGGTCATCCCCGCCGCCAAGGCCGCCTGCGCCCCGGTTGGCGAATCCTCGATCGCCAGGCACTGCGCCGGATCGACGCCTAACCCCTTGGCAGCAGCAAGATAGATGTCGGGAAACGGCTTGCCGCGATTCCAGCCATCGGCACTGTACACCTGCTCCGCGAAATGGTGCGCCAGCCCGAACAGCCCGAGCGCCCAGCCGATATATTCGGCGCGGCTGGACGAGGCGATCGCGCGCGGCAGCGGCCCCAGCGTCGCGAGGAAATCGGCGGCGCCGGGGACGGCGTCAAACCCCTCCATGAACCGGCCCCGCGCGCGTTCGCGGTGCTGTTCGCGGAAATCGGCAGGCAGCGGACGACCGAACCGCGCCTCAATCCGCCGCCGCGTCTCCTGCCAATTGTGGCCATAATAGTCGCGCAGGCACTCGTCATAGGTCGACGGCATCCCGACCGCAGTCAGGCTCTCGGCGAGCGACAGGTTCGCGCGCACCTCGCTGTCGGCGATCACGCCGTCGAAATCGAAAATGACCGCGGCGAAACTCATGGCAATCCTACAATCTTCATATTTCGTACCTAGAGCTTGGGCGGACAGGAGACATCGGCATGAAATTCATCGAACTCAAGTCGCGCGGCGGCAATTATCTGGTGGTTGCCGAAAATGTCGCCTGGCTCCGCGACTATGAAAATGGCCAGACGCAGGTCGGCATGGTCGGAGGCGCACCACTGCTCGTCGCGGGGGCGATCGAGGACATCGCGGCGTCGATTCTGGCGCAGGCAAATGCGGTCAGTTAGCCGTCCGATCAGGGCATAACCGCCGCATCGCGGACGAACCCCCACGGCCCCTCACCCGACCAACCGCGCCCGTCAGGAAAACTGAGCTTCAAGCCGCTGAGCTGTGCCGGATCGAACAGCCGCATGTTGACCCCCATCATATCGACCTCACGGCCCATCCGCTCGATCAGCCCCGCGGTCGCCGACCAGTGCGTGGCGCATCCGCAGGTCGCGCAGAAATGCAGGTCCGAATTCGGGTTTGCACGGTCGGCGCGATTATAGGTTCGCGTTTCGCCCTCAATCACGACATCACGCGGCGAATAATAAGCCCAGAGGATGCCGTGGGAGAAGCAGAGCGAGCAATTGCATTCGGCAATTTCCTCGGGCGCCTTGGCGAGGCGCAGCGCGACGGCGCCGCAGTGGCAGGTGGCGTTCCAGCTCATTTGAATCCTTCCAATACTTCAAACTATGTAGCGGCACACGTCTGGCCGCGACCGAAATATCGCCTGACGCCTTCCACCCTTGTTGGAGGAGTTGACAACAGCCCAGCCTGATGTCACACCCTCCAACATGAAGGCGGTTTCCATCTTGCGGGAACGCATAACGCTCGATGACGACAGTTTTGTCGAACTCGTCGTGTGGAAGCTGCCGGAAAAACTTGCCGGAAGCGCCCATAATTTCAAATATCGCCTCGCGCTCGTCAGCCGCAACGTCTGTGTGCTGCGATACGACAATGAAGCCGGGAAAGGCGACCATAAGCATCTAGGTGACACAGAGGTCGACTATGCTTTCGGCGGGCTGGAGCAATTGCAACGCGATTTCTGGGACGATGTCGATCGATGGAGAACGTCATGAAGAATATTGTCACGGCCGGCATTTCATCGCTTGATGATGCGAAAAACCGCCTTGCCGCCGCGCTTCGCGGCGAGCCGCAGGGCAACCGCATCTCCTTCCTGACTGTCGAGCAGATGTGGAAAACATTGAGCCCGAAACGCGCCGAAATTTTGAGCATCATGGCGGGGCAAGGCGCGATGCCGATCCGCGAAGTGGCCCGCCGTGTCGGGCGCGACGTGAAAGCGGTTCATGGGGATGTGCATGCATTGTTGAGCGCGGGTGTGATCGAGCAAGCGAAGGGGGGCGTGCTGTTTCCTTATGATGCAGTGCATGTGGATTTTATGTTGGGTGAGGCGGCTTAACGGGTACGATTCAATCTCGATGCTCACGCTTCTCAGCTAGGTGTTTGCCCCAATAATAGAGCAAAACGCCAGGGCCAACGAATAGCCAAATTTCTGCGATTAAAGCAAAATCCCCAGCCCAATGGGAAATTGCCCCGAACAGATTTTGGACGGGTTGGAGAAAAGCGGGCCAACTTCCGTTCACAAGCACGAGTACAAAAATTGCAGCAAGAAGTGCGCCTCCTGTGAGGCCCAAATAGGCGCCCAGTTGCTGGATCGGGTGACGTTTCATCTCGTTTTCACTCCACCGTCACCGACTTCGCCAGATTCCGCGGCTGATCGACATCCGTCCCCTTCGCCACCGCAACATGATAAGCCAGCAACTGCACCGGCACCGCATAGACCAGCGGCGCGATCAGCGGGTGGACCTTGGGCATTTCGATTGTCGCCATGCAGCCGTCGCCCGCTTCGGCGATGCCGTCGGCGTCCGAAATCAGCACGACCTTGCCGCCGCGCGCCATGACTTCGTGCATGTTGCTGACGGTCTTTTCGAACAGCGGGCCACTGGGCGCGAGGACGATGACCGGGACCGATTCATCGATCAGCGCGATGGGGCCGTGCTTCATTTCGCCCGACGCATAACCCTCGGCGTGGATGTAGCTGATTTCCTTGAGCTTGAGCGCGCCTTCCATCGCCAGCGGATAGTCGGGGCCGCGGCCCAGGTAGAGCACGTCGCGCGCCGGGGCGATCAGGTGCGCCATCGCCGCGATATCGTCGTCGTGGCTCAGCGCCGCGTTGAGCGCGGCGGGCGCCTCGATCAGATGCTTGACGATCTCGCGTTCTTCTTCTGCGCTGAGTTTGCCCTTTTTGAGCGCGAGATGTGCGGCGAGCGCGGCGAGCACCGCAAGCTGGCAGGTGAAGGCCTTTGTCGACGCGACGCCGATTTCGGGACCGGCGTGGGTCGGCAGCAACAGGTCGGCCTCGCGCGCCATGCTGCTGGTCGGCACGTTGACGACGACCGCGATCGTCTGGCCGTTCGCCTTGCAATGACGCAGCGCCGCGAGCGTGTCGGCGGTCTCGCCCGATTGCGAGATGAACAGCGCCAGCCCGCCGGGTTGCAGCACCGGGTCACGGTAGCGGAACTCGCTCGCGACATCGATGTCGACGGGGACGCGCGCAAAGGTTTCGAACCAATATTTGGCGACCATCCCGGCATAGAAGCTGGTGCCGCACGCGACGATGGTGATGCGGTCGATCGCGCTCAGGTCGAAATCCATCTGCGGCAGCGCGACGGTCTGTTCGAGCGGGCGGATGTAGGAGGACAGCGTCTGCGCCACCACGGTCGGCTGCTCGAAAATCTCTTTCTGCATGAAGTGGCGGTAATTGCCCTTTTCGACCGCCGCCGCGGTAACGCCGCTGGTGGTGATCTCACGCGTCACCGGGTTGTTGGCGCTGTCGTAAATCTGCGCGCCGTCGCGGGTGATGACGACCCAGTCGCCCTCGTCGAGATAGGCGATCTTCTGCGTCAGCGGGGCGAGCGCGAGCGCGTCCGAGCCGAGATAGGTTTCACCCTCGCCATAACCGACGACGAGCGGCGAGCCGAGGCGGGCGCCGATGAGCAGGTCGGGATGCTGGCGGAATGCTATGGCGAGCGCGAAGGCGCCGCGGAGCTGCGGCAGCACTGCCTGCACCGCTTCGGTCGGCGACTTGCCCGCCTCGACCTGCTCGCTCAACATATGCGCGACGACCTCGGTATCGGTCTCGCTCTCGAAGCTGCGGCCGCGCGCTTGCAGCGCCTCGCGCAGCGGCTTGAAATTTTCGATGATCCCGTTGTGGACCAGCGCGACCTCACCCGTCGCATGCGGGTGCGCGTTGCTCGTCGTCGGTGCGCCGTGGGTGGCCCAGCGGGTGTGCGCGATGCCGACCGTGCCGGGCGCGGGATTGCCCGCGAGCTCCTTGACCAGATTGGCCAGCTTGCCCTCGGCGCGGCGGCGGATCAGCTGGCCGTCTTGGACGGTGCACACGCCCGCGCTGTCATAGCCGCGATATTCCATCCGCTTGAGCCCGTCGACGAGGCGATCGGCGACCTGCTCCTTGCCGATAATTCCGATAATTCCGCACATGAGGGTCTGGCTTTCGTCTTAGAGAATATAGGGGACACGGATGCCCGGCATGTTCGCCGGGAAATCCTTGGTATTGCGGGTAATGAGCACGCGCCCACGGGTTTGCGCCGTTGCCAGGATGATGGCGTCGGGCGACTTTAACCGCGGCCTGTCGCGGCGCAGTGCCGCCGCCCGCGAGGAGATTTCGTCGTCGATCTCATCGAGACCGAAATGCGCCAGAAACGCCGCCGCTTCGCTGACGACGCGCTCGTCGCCTTTGGACAGCACTTCGATCCACGCCATGCGGCTGATCCAGGGCCGGGCGCCATTGCGCGTCGCGCGTTGGATTTCGACCCGCGCCGGTAGATAACCAGCTAGCGCATCGATGACGATATTCGCGTCGAACGTATAACCGCTCACTTGGAATGCGGACTTTTGGGTTCGGGATATTTCCCGGCGATCATATCCAGATAAATTTGCCGCTGACGATCATCTTCGGCGTCGAACATATCCGGCGATTCTGCGCGCACTTCCTCATAATCGTCATCCCAGGGCCGCGTCCATTCGGCCCTGCGCTTCCGATCATAGTCGTGCGGATCAACGGAAATGCCGTGGCGTGACCACAGCCCGAAACCGCGTTCAATCCAATCGCCGTCGCCCTGAGCGGGCTGCGCCTGATAGGCGGCAACAGCGTCGCGCAGCACCGACGCCCGGCTTTTGCCCTGTTCATAGGCGATGCGGTCGAGACGTTTGATCTCTTCGTCGGGCAGATCGGCAAGAATGCGGGTCATTGATATACTGATATCATATCATGATATCATGTCAACCTTTTTGGAGATTCTTGTCGACGAACAGATAGGCAAATTGCACCGGATCGGCCGCTATGCCGTTGCCCGCCTCGAACCGCGCCTGGCCGTCGGTCCAGATTTTGCGGATCTGCTCCGGTAGTTCAGGGCCGAACTTCATCTGCTGTTCGACGATCCGCTCCCAACTGCCCTTCAGACCGAAACTCTGTTCGAGCTGCGGCACCATCGCCTTGCAATAGGTTTCGGTCGCGGGATCGAGATGCCCGATCGCCTTTAGCACGTATGCGTCCACGAACCGCAGGAACGGCTTGTCGGTATAACGGTCGGTCACGGGCTTTTCTCCATTGTCCATTCGTCGCGCAGCAAGCCAAAGATCAACGAATCGCGCACGCCGATATGTGTGTCCCACTCACCGCGCAGACGGCCTTCATATTGAAAGCCTAGACGTTCGAGCAGCGCGATCGATCCGTCGTTTTCCGGATCGGTGTCAGCAAAGATGCGCCGCAGCTTCAGTTCGGCAAAACCATAGTCGATGACGCGCGCCACGGCTTCGCGCGCGATGCCACCGCCCCATTTGTCGCGGCGAAGGATATAGCCGATTTCACCCACCCCGGGCTTGCCATCCATCAAGATCACCCAGCCGAGCGCGACGTCGTCGCCCCCGGTGATTGCCCAACAAAGCCAATCCGCCTCTTCAGCCGAATTGCGCGACACATACTCCCTCGTTTCCGCAAGAGACTGGTGCGGTCCGCTCGACCACCAGGTCATCAGTTCTGCATCGGACAATACTGCGAACAGTGCTTCAGCTTCAGCCTCGTCGGCGCGCAGTTGGCGCAGCACGAGCCGCGGGGTGGTCAGCATAGGCGCGGGCATTATGCTTACTTGCTCGCCTTTTTCTTGCGCATCGCGTCGTGGAAACGGTCGGCCCAGCCGGGTTTGACCAGCTGTTCGGCGCGCACCATGCGCAGGTCGCCCGCGGCGACGTCGTGTGACACCGCGCTGCCCGCAGCGACAATCGCGTCGCGGCCGATGGTGACGGGGGCGATCAGCGCGCTGTTGCTGCCGATGAATGCGTTCTCGCCGATCACCGTCTGATATTTGAAATATCCGTCATAATTGCAGGTGATCGTCCCCGCGCCGATGTTCGCTCCCGCGCCGACGGTCACATCGCCGAGGTAAGTGAGGTGGTTCGCCTTGGCGCCCTGGCCCAGCACCGCTTTTTTGGTTTCGACGAAATTGCCGATCTTGGCCTGCTCCCCCAGCACCGTGCCGGGGCGCAACCGCGCGAAGGGGCCGACTTCGCAGCCGGAGCCGATGGCGGTGCCCTCAATATGGCAATTGGCGCGGATTTTCACATTGTCGGCGACGGTGACGCCGGGGCCGAAGAACACATTGGGCTCGATCAGGACGTCGCGGCCGAGTTGCGTATCCCAGGCGAACCAGACGGTGTCGGGCGCGACCAGACTGGCGCCATCGGCCATCGCCATAACGCGCCGCCGCGCCTGCCATTCACCTTCCATCGCCGCCAGCTCGCCGCGGCTGTTGATGCCCGCGACGTCATAGGGATCGGTGACGACGACCGCGCAATGGCGCCCGTCGGCGTTCGCGATATTGACGATGTCGACGAGGTAAAATTCCTTCGCCGCATTGTCATCGGTCACCCGCGCCAGCAGTGCGAACAGGTCGCCCGCCTTCGCCACCATCAGCCCCGAATTGCACAGCCGCACGGCGCGCTCGGCGTCGGTCGCGTCCTTATGCTCGACCATCTTGGTCACGCGGTCGCCTTCAGTGATGACGCGGCCATATTGCTGCGCATCGTCGGGCTTAAACGCGAGCACCACAACCGCGGGCGCGTCGGGGGCGTTCAGCCGGTCGATCATCGACTGCATCGTCGCGGCGGGGACGAAGGGAACGTCGCCGTAGAGGATCAGCACATCGCCGTCGAAACCGGTAAGCGCGCCTTCGGCTTGCAGCACCGCATGGCCGGTACCCAGCTGCGGATCCTGCACCGCCAGATCGGCGCTACCCGCCAATGCGGCCTCAAGTTGATCCGCCTTGTCGCCGACGATCACGACCTTCTTCGCCGGGTTCAGCGCATCGACGCTCGCCATCAGATGCAACAGCATCGGCCGCCCGGCGATCGGGTGCAGCACCTTGTGCAGGTTAGATTTCATGCGGGTACCCTTGCCCGCGGCAAGGACGATAGCGGCGATAGGATTGCTCATGCGCGCTGCCATGCCAGCAAATGATTGCGGATTCCAGAGCGTCGCGCCATGCGATCCCTCAAATCCGTTCGCATCGAGCGCAGTCGAGATGCCTAGCGCTAGCGCGCGCCTTAAAGGTGTCTCGACTTCGCTCGACACGAACGGAAATCAGGAGGTGCCGTGTGAGTTTTCCCTTCGCGATCGTCGGCTTCGACCTCGACGGCACGCTGGTCGATACCGCGGGCGACCTGACCGCGGCGGTCAACCATGCGCTCGGCCTCGCCGCCCGCGCCCCGCTGACCAAGGCGGAGGTGCGGCCGATGATCGGGCTGGGCGCACGGCATATGCTCGAACAGGGATTCGCCGCGACCGGCGGCATCCCGGGCGGCGATTTCGAGCGACTTTACCGCGAATTGCTGCGGTTTTATCAAGCGCATATCGCGGTCCACAGCCGTCCCTTCCCCGGCCTGATCGCCGCGCTCGACCAGCTCGATGCCCTCGGCGTTAAAACCGCGGTGGTCACCAACAAGCGCGAGGATATGGCGCGCAAACTGCTCGGCGAACTTGGGCTCGCCGACCGGATGGCGACGATCGTCGGCGGCGACACGCTGGGGCCGGGCAACGCCAAGCCCTCCCCCGCGCCGATCCATGCGATGATCGACCGCTCCGGCGGCGGACGCGCGGCGTTTGTCGGTGACAGCATTTATGACGCGATGGCCGCGAACAGCGCCGGGGTGACGAGTGTGGCAGTCAGCTTCGGCTTTCTCGATCGGCCTGCTGACGGACTTGGCGCGAACCATGTCATCGACCATTTCGAAGAACTTGTGCCGCTGTTGGCGCGCCTCTAACGCTTCCGCCACTTCGTCCATAAATGCTGCGCCAGCATCGTCGGCGGCATCCGCAGCCAGTGCGAGCGGATGTAAAATGCCTGTTCGAGCAAAGGCAGGGTCACCCGCCCCCAATCGTCGCGGGCCAAGAGCCGTCGGCGAAACCAGCGGTCGGTCGCATCCTGCCCGTTCCATTCTTCGGGTAGCACCGCGCCGTACAGATCCCGCGACAGCCGCGCCGCACACTGTACCGCATCCTGCAACCCATGTAGCTGCGCACGCACATCGAGCTGCTCCCAAAATCCCCGATCGGCTGCCGCAAAATCGCGCGTCATCAGGTGAAAGTCCCACAAATTGCGGAGCCCGCCCTGCAAGTCGCCGTCAGCGAGCATATGCGCGGCGCAGTGGCAGGCCATGTCAGCGGGGTTCAGCACGGCAAAGCCGCTAGCACTCACCACCGCGTCGCTGACCAGCGCCAGCGCATCGGGGGTAATCCGGTGGGTGCGCGGCAGGATCGTGTGGTGGACGTCGATCATCCGGTCACGCGATTTGTGGATCAGCGGCGGCAGCTCGTGCATATGCTCGCGATAGTAGAAATCGTCATAGGGGTCGGACTTTACCCATTCCCACCCCGCATTGAGCAAGGCGTTCTCGGCCCGGCGAATATCCGTGGCGAGCACCAAGATGTCGAGGTCGCCGATCTGGCGCCCCGCCGCGCAGGCCATGCCCGCGGCGGCATAGGCGGCGCCCTTAAGCAGTACAAACTCGATCCCGACCGGCGCCAGCGCGCGGCGTGCCATCTCGGCCTCCCACAGCGCCTGCCGCTGCGCGACCGCCGCGGCGGCGCGCTGATCGGCGAACAGCGCCGCGACGGTAGGTGGCAGGTCGACACCCTCGAGCCGGTGCGCGAGCGTGGGCAGCATCGCCTCGCTGCGCGCGACGCCGATCACACCATCCCACTCCCGTGGGGCTAACGCGGCGGCCTCGCGGCGCCCGGCGAGCAGGTCGACGAAGGTCTGTACCGCGGTCATTTCGCCGCCTCGCCCCTAAGCTGCTCGACCAATGCGATGCCAGTCGCGCTGTCGGGATAGGACACTCCGAACGCCGGAGTCTCGCGCACCAGCCGCGTCAGCGCCGCGAACCCCGCCTCGCCTAGCGCGACATAGTTGGTCGA